>OIZL01000561.1_pt1 | contig 26670 bp, 23 predicted proteins | sample 1588541 | NCBI WGS metagenome assembly OIZL01 (sample SAMN03283285) | human gut metagenome | biome: human-associated habitat; material: feces | host: Homo sapiens | place: Peru | collected 2012 | reverse complement strand
GCTGCTGCCGTCGGAGATGCTCGATCAGGTGCTGTTTACGCAGCTCGATTCCGGCCTGCCGGTGTCGAACATCGTCCTGATGGGCATCGGCGAGCCGCTGGACAATTACGACGCGGTGCTGCGCTTTCTGGAGCTGGTGAACAGCCCGGAGGGCATGAACATCGGAATGCGGCACATCAGCCTCTCCACCTGCGGCCTTGTGGATCAGATCGACCTGCTGGCGCAGGAAAATCTGCAATTGACCCTCTCCGTTTCGCTCCACGCGCCGACGGACGAGGTCCGAAACGGCATCATGCCGATCAACCACAAATACAACGTGGAAACGCTGCTGGCCGCGTGCAAGCGCTATTTTGAAACGACCGGCCGACGCATTTCCTTTGAATATGCCATGATTCGCGGCGTAAACGACACGCCGGAGATGGCGCGGCTGCTCATTCGTCGGCTGAAGGGTATCGCGGCACACGTCAATCTGATCCCCCTGAACGACGTGGAGGAAAGTCCGCTCAAGCCGAGCCTGCCGGAAACGGTACGGCGCTTCCAGCAGGCGCTGGAGGAGGCAGGCATCCCCGCCACCGTCCGCCGCACCCTCGGCAGCGACATCAACGCCTCCTGCGGCCAGCTCAGACGACAGTTCGAGCAAGGAAAAGCGTGATCGATAGACGTTCGCAGGGCGGGATGCCCTCCTCCCGCCGCTGCCGGCAGTGTCGATTTCGTGAATCGTATCGTATGCCTATCGGCACGGATTAAAATTTCGCGCCGGAGGCGCGAAAACAATCCTCCCGTCAGCTTCGCTGACAGCTCCCTTTCCACAAGGGAGCCTTTGGATGGTGCGCACTCTGAAGCCTCCTCTGATGAAGGGGCCAACTGTGCGACATAGACGAGAAATTCGCAAATTTCCAACCTTTTTCAACAAAATTGAAGGAAAAACCGTGTTATCTAAGAAGGGAGTGAACTCCTATGGATGCTTGGGGACTGACCGATGTCGGTAACGTTCGTGAGCAAAATCAAGATGCATACCGCATTCTGACGCTGCCCGGCAAGGCGCTGGCGGCGTTGGTTTGCGACGGTATGGGCGGTGCGCGCGCCGGTAATGTCGCCAGCCGTCTGGCAAGCGAGGTGTTTTCCGGCGAAATCGAGCGCTCCTTTACGCAGGATATGACACCCGACGAGGCCGAACGCCTGCTGCGCTCGGCGGCGACGCTGGCCAACATCGCGGTGTATGAACACGCGCAGATCAGCCCGGAATATGAGGGCATGGGGACGACGCTGGTCGCCGCGCTGGTCTACGAAAAGGGCATTCTCGTGCTGAATATCGGCGACAGCCGCGCCTATCTGATGAACGGCGACGGCATTCGCTGCATCACGACGGACCATTCGGTCGTGGAGCTGATGGTGCGCCGGGGCGAGCTGACCCCGGAGCAGGCCAAGACCCATCCCAGCAAGAACCTCATCACCCGCGCCGTCGGCACGGGGGCGCAGGTGCTTGCCGACGTTTTCCGCGTCACGGCGGGGAAAAACGACTGTATGCTTCTCTGCTCGGACGGTCTGAGTAATCTCTTGGCCGACCAGGAGATCCTCTTTGAGGTGGCGCACGGCGCGAATCGCGCCGACTGCTGCCAGCGCCTGCTGGAGATCGCAAAGGAGCGCGGCGCACCTGATAACGTAACCTCGGTGCTGATCTCGCTCTGAGCGGAGCGTCAATAAAACAGAAACATCTCGGCAGCCGTTCGCCGTTTGAGAACGGTCCGCAGCAGCGGATAATTAGGAGTTGCTATGGAAAATTATATCGGCAGATTGCTGGATAACCGCTATGAGATCCTGGAGGCCATCGGTGCAGGCGGTATGGCGGTGGTGTATAAGGCGCTGGATCACCGGCTGAACCGGCTGGTTGCGGTGAAGATTCTGAAGGATGATTTCTCCCGAAATCAGGAATTCCGCCGCCGCTTCCACGCCGAGTCGCAGGCGGTCGCGATGCTGTCGCATCCGAACATCGTCAGCGTCTACGACGTGTCCCGCACCGGTGACATCGACTACATCGTCATGGAGCTGATCGAGGGCATCACCCTCAAGCAGTATCTGGAGCGCAAGGGCAACCTGAACTGGCGCGAAACGCTGCATTTTTCCATGCAGATCGCCAAGGCGCTGGAGCACGCGCACAGCCGCGGCATCGTCCACCGCGACATCAAGCCGCACAACATCATGATTCTCAAGGACGGCAGCATCAAGGTCGCCGATTTCGGCATCGCCCGCATCAGCTCGGCGCAGAGTACGCTCACCCGCGAGGCGCTCGGCTCGGTGCATTATATCTCGCCGGAGCAGGCCAAGGGCGCGCGCGTCGATTGCCGCAGCGACCTGTATTCCCTCGGCGTTGTGATGTACGAGATGCTCACCGGCCGGACCCCCTACGACGGCGAAACGCCCGTCGCCGTGGCCATTCAGCACATCAATGGCGGCGCACGCCTCCCCAGTGAGTTGGCGACCGGCATCCCGCTCGGCATCGAGCAGATTACCATGCACGCGATGAACTCCAATCCGGAGGCCCGCTATTCCTCCGCGACGGAGATGCTGCGCGATATGGAGGAATTCCGCAAGAATCCCGCCATCACCTTCCACTTTAACGGACCGGTCGCGCCGGTCACCCCCGCCGCGCCCGCCCGCCCGCAGCCCCGTCCCGGCATGACGCGTTCCGATGCCGAGCGCTACGCAGCGGCAAGAGGCGCCGCCAAGCCCGACAACCGGACGCCCGAGGAACGCCGCGCCGAACGCGCACGCCGCGAAAAGGAGCTGGCCGCCGAAAAACGCAAGCGTAACCTGACCATCGGCATCATCGCCGGCGCGGTGCTGGCCGTGATCCTCGCGGTGGTCCTGATCGTCGTCCTCGCGGGCGGCTCGGACGAGCCGGCTGACCCGCTGAACACCTCCGAAACCCAGGAGGGCAACGTCCGCGTCGAGAATTTCGTCGGCAAAAAGCTCGTGGACATCAATCCGAACGACTACCCCGACCTCAAGCTCGACTTCATCAATGTCAAAGAGGACTTCAGCGACGAGTATGAGGAAGGCTACATCATCGACCAGACCCCCAAGGCCTACGAAGAGGTCCGCAAAGGCCGTACCGTTACGTTCACTGTCAGCAAGGGGCCGGAAAGCTCCGATATGCCCAATCTGGTGGATAAATCCAGCGCAGAGGCCATCCGGCAGCTCGACGCACTGAAGCTCGGCCTCAAGGTCATTACCGAGGACGAGGGCAGCGACACCGTGACCAAGGGCTATATCACCCGTACCGAGCCGAAGGCCGGAACGGAGCTGGAAAAGAATCAAGCCGTCACGCTCTACGTCAGCCTCGGCTCGAATAAGATGCCGAGCCTGCGAGGCGAATCCAAGGAAAATGCCGAAACCCGCCTCAAGGCGATGGAGCTGAATCTGAAGCTCGTGTTCCTTGAGGAGGAGGACGACGACATCGAAGAGGGCAAGGTCATCCGCACCAGCCCCGCAGCGGACAGCGAGCTGACCAAGGGGCAGCAGATCACGCTGTACATCAGTCTCGGCGACGGCAAGGTGCTGGTCCCGCCGGTCCTCGGCTTCAGCAAGATGGAGGCCATTCAGCTCCTGCGCGACGCAAAGCTCGGCTATGAGGTCAAGGAAATCTACGACGAAACGGTCGAAAAGGGCAAGGTCATTTCGCAAAGCGAGCTGCCCAATACCAAGGTCAAGAAGGACACCGTCGTAACCATTGACATTTCCCTCGGGCCGGATCCGACGAAGAACACCACCGCCCCGACCGAGGCACCCACCACGCCGTCCACGGCCGCGCCGACCGAGGCCACGGCCGCGCCGAATCCGTGAGGACGCAGGCTGCATGGCAGAGCAACGCAGCGGGCGCATCGTTAAGGCGCTGAGCGGATTTTACTATGTTGAAAGCGACGGGAAAACCGTCGAATGCCGTGCGCGGGGCATCTTCCGCAAGGAACACGTCACCCCGCTCGTCGGCGATTATGTGACCTTCACCGTCGAGCGCGGCAAGGGAACGGTCGAAACCATTCAGCCGCGCAAAAACAGCTTCCTCCGCCCGGCGGTCAGCAATCTGGACGCGCTGGTGGTGCTGGCCTCCGGTGCCAACCCCGTGACCGACCCGTTTCTGATCGACCGGGTCTGCGCCATCGCGGGCGACCGGGGCGTGCCGGTGCTGCTGTGTGTGAACAAGATCGATCTCGCGGCGGCGGAGCGGCTCATCGCAATCTACCGCCATGCGGGCTTCGCCGTTTTCCCGACGAGTGCGGAAACCGGCGAGGGCATTGAGGCGCTTCACGCAGCAATTCGCGGCAAGACCGTCGCCTTCACCGGCAACTCCGGCGTGGGCAAAAGCAGCGTCCTCAACTGCCTCGACCGCCGCTTCGCCATCGAAACCGGCGAGGTTTCCGAAAAGCTGGGACGCGGACGGCATACGACGCGTCACGTGGAGCTGTACGCCCTTGGCGAGGACACGTACGCCATCGACACGCCGGGCTTTTCGTCCTTCGACACGGAGCGGATGGAGTTGGTGCTCAAGGAGAATTTGCAGTACGCATTCCCGGATTTTGCGCCGTTTCTGGGCCAATGCCGCTACCACGACTGCGCCCACCTCCGCGAACCGGGCTGCGCCGTCACGCAGGCGCTGTCCGACGGGCAGATCGAGCCGACGCGCTACGAAAGCTACGTCCGCCTGTACGAGAGCGCAAAGGAATTAAAGCCCTGGGAACTGAAATAGTGCGAATTTTTATCGCCTCCGGCACATAGGGTGTGCCGGGGGCGGTTTTTATGTGCAGAAAAAACGAATTGTTAGGCTCGATTCTCATGGCGCTCGGCGCGGGGCTGCTGCTGTCGCTGCTGTTTACCTCGGAGGTCATTCTCGCCGCGCTGGGCATCGGTCTGCTGCTGTGCGGCCTGCTGTGGGCGCAAAAACGGGTGTGCTGATGTTCTTGGTATAAACCTGTCCGACCGGACATATATATCCGACAGAACGAACAAGGGGTGAGATGCAATGGAGCTTGTTTTTCAGGAAAACCGGCTTACATATCTGGCAAAAATCTTTTCCGAAACGGTATCGCTGGAGCAGACGGCGGATTTGATTATCCCGGACAGCAGCGCCGACTGCGACCGGGTGATCGACAGCTTCGGAACGGCCCTCATCCGCAGCGAGGACTGCGGCGGGGGCAGCGTTTCGGTGACAGGTTATGTGCAGGCGGGCGTACTGTTCGTCACGGAGGCCGGGGAGGTCCGGCGGCTGGAAACGCAGATCCCGTTCCAGGTCCGCCGGGAGCTTCCGCAGACGGATGGCGTAGGTCAGATGCGCAGCCGCTGCACGCTGCGCAGCGTGGACGCGCGGCTGCTCAATTCGCGCAAGGTGCTGGTCCGCGTGGGTATAAGCTGCGCCGTAACGGTCTATGCCGCGCAGGAGCACATCTGCTATGACCTGTCCGAGCCTGCGCCAACGCTACAGCTCAAGCGGACGGAGCTGCCGCTGCGGATGCCGGTGTCGCTGGGCGAAAAGACCTTCCCGCTCAACGAGGAGCTGGAGCTTCCGGCCGGAAAGCCGCCGATCGGACGGCTGCTCAAATGCCTGTGCCGGATGCAGGTCGGCGAACAGAAGCTCGTCGGCAGCAAGGCGGTGTTCAAGGGCGCTGCGGTCGTGCGGGTCCTTTATGAGGATGCCGACGGCGCACTGAACACGAACGAATGGGATGTGCCGTTTTCGCAGTACGCCGAAATGGAACGCGAGCTGGACGACTGCGAGCTGCAAACGGCGCTGGCGCTGACGGCCTTTGAGGCCGAGCCGGACGGGCAGCTCGACAGCCGCCGCGTGTTCCTCAGCGCCGAGGTGCGGGCGCAGTGTACCGCTATCGGGCAGCAAAAAATTGCCCTCATCGAGGACGCCTTCTGCACAGACGGCGAGCTGGAGCCGCAGTGGGACGAGTGGCGCTTGACCGGTGTGCTGGACCGGCAGACGCTGCATGAAACGGCGGTCCTCACCAGCGATCAGAGCGCGGGCGCGATTGTTGACGCGTGGGTCTATGCCGACGAGCCGACCCGGCAACGCGACGGGACGGCCGTGACAATGGAAATCCCGTTGAGCTGTAATGTGCTATATATCGATGCCGACGGAAAGCCGCAGGGCCGGTCGCTGCGCGGCAGTGCGACGATACACACGGAGGCAGCGGAAAACGGCCAATGCGCCATGGCGGACTTCTCCGGCGGGGCGCTGTTCTCCGGCGCAAGCGCGGCGGGGATGGAGCTGCGCATTCCGCTGGCCGTCACGGTCGAAACGACGGCGGAGCACAGCCTGCGCTGCGTCTGCGGCGGCACGGTCGAGCCGCTGAGCGAAGCGGAGGAGAAAAAGCCGGCCGTCATCCTGCGCCGCGTCGGCAGCGACGAGGAGCTGTGGGACATCGCCAAGAAGCTGCGCACGCCCGTCGCCGCCATCGCCGAAGCCAACGACCTCCAAGGCCCCACCGTCCCCGCCGACACCATGCTGCTGATCCCGATGTAACCCAAAAACGGAGCCGCCCCTGCGGCCCCGTTTTTTATGCGGCACAGCAAGCCGGGGGAAACCGCCCCGCGCCGCAGCGCCTTGGCTTCCCCGCTGGGGAAGCTGTCACGGCCAATGGCCGTGACGGATAGGGTCCCTGCGCCCGCAGGCGCACGTTGCGATATGGTTTGCAGCAAAATCGAAGTGCCAGCAGCGGCGGGGTCAGGGGACCCCGCCCTACGCATAAGGGTATCCTTGCTGCGCCCAAGGCTGAACTCTGCGTAGGGCGCGATGCCCTCATCGCGCCGAGAGCGCAGTTTCGATTAGGACATAGGCATCACTGAATCGTACGATATCTCGAAACGTTACTGCCGCCAGTGGGCGGTCAATGACCGTCCCTACGGCGTGAAACGGAAGTCGGTACGGAATTCGTGGCGGGGTCAGGGGACCCCGCCCTACGAACGGTGTTCGATGGTGCGTCCGTTGGGGCACGAGCGGCGGGAGGGAAGTCATTCTGTCCCTCGGTGATACGGTTCAATAGCGGTTGGGGGTGGTGGTTTGTGGACGGGCGGTACGGGCGGAGTCGGTCGGGCTTTCGGTGGCAGTCGTTGTTCCGGAATCGTCCTTTGCGTCGAGGCCACCGCTGGTGCCGGGGGTACCGTTGTTGGAGTCGCCGGTCGTTGTCATGTTGCTGGACCCGGACGGCATGGTCGATGTGTTTTCCGTTTCGCTGCGCGTGCCGGATTCGGCGGCGGTCGTGGATTCGGAGATCACACCGTCGGTGCGGTCGGACACGTTGCCGCCGTCCGTGCAGGCGGCCAAAAGGCTGACAATGGCAAATGCCAGAAAAATCGTTACGAGCTTTTTCATCGTGTTCCTCCTATTCTTTGTTACGCCGGTAGTATGCGGCGGATTTTGCGGATTATACCGCGCGGCACCGGCCGAAAAGTTCGAGGAGAAAAACTTTTTTCAAAATCGGTATTTTCGGATTGATTTCAGCCCGAAATCCTTGTATAATGAAACCGAAAAATACAGGGGAAGCACTGCTTCGTTCGGAAACTCCCCCAAAAAAGAGAGGATCTAACCATGAAAAAGCTCGTTGTTAAAAAAGGCTCCCAGTGCATGGCGTGTCTGGAATGCGTCACCGCCTGTTCCAAGGCATTTTACAAGGAATTTCATCCCGACAAGTCCTGCGTGCAGATCGTAGAGCGTGCGGGGAAGGTCCGCCCCATGACCTGCGTCCAGTGCGGCAAGTGCGCCGCCGCGTGCGAGCATGGCGCGATCACCCAGAACCCCAAGACCGGCGTGTACATGATCAACAAAAAGCTCTGCGTCGGCTGCGGCAAGTGCGCCGAGGCCTGCCCGTTCGGTGTGATCGTTTATCAGCCGGGCATGGCGAACGCCTCGAAGTGCATCGCCTGCGGCATCTGCGTCAAGGCCTGCCCGATGGATGTTCTGGAGATCGCGGAGAGCTGAGCGCACCGGAGAATACACAAGCTCACGCCGCGTGGTTCGACGATAATTTGTCGTTTTTTTACAGCAAACTTCTTGACACTGTAGCCGATACTATGATACGATAGGTTCATCAAGTGGTGTCGTGCGCTCTTTTGTGCGGCCACAAGAAATCTGAGAGGAGATTTGAAAAATGGATAACAATTATCAGAACAATCCGCAGCAGCCGAATCAGACCAACGGCATGGCGATCGCGGCGCTCGTTTGCGGTATCATCGGTGTGGTGGGCTGCTTCCCGGGCTGGTTTGCCATTGTTTCTCTGGTGCTGTCTATCGTTGGTATCGTTCTCGGTGCGAAGGGTATGCAGGTTGCCAAGACGACCGGCACCGGCAATGGCCTTGCCATCGCGGGTCTTGTCTGCGGCATCGTCGGCGCGGCGTTTTCGCTGGTTGGCGCAATTTGCTTCCTCGCGTGCGCTTCTGCCTCCTACGCAGCGGATGGTCTCCTGAGCGGCCTCTATTATTGATCCATCGCTTGAAGCAACGGTTATTCTGACATAACATCGCTCAAAACAGACATAGGCAAAGTCCTGTGTCTGTTTTGCTATGGAGAGTACTATGTTCCCTACTTTGACCCTATTCGGCAAGGAGCTGCCGGCTTATATGCTGTGTGCGCTCGCGGGGGCGCTTTCGGCGCTGTTCGCATCGTACTTCGCGGGCAGAAGGCGCGGACTGAACGAATTGAAAATCCTCACGATGGGACTTTTGTCCTTTCTCGGCGTGGGCATCGGCGGTTGCCTGTTGTATGGCGTGACGCGCATCCGGGAATTGATATTTATCCTTTCCCATTTGGATCGCATTCAGTCCCTCCAAGACGTACAGTCCGCACTGAACATCGTATTCGGCGGCTCGGTGTTCTACGGCGGGCTGATCGGTATGATTCTCATCACTCTCTGCTACGTCCGCAAGAAAAGGCTCAGCCGCGATTATATCGACCTGACCGCTGCCGCCATCCCGCTGTTTCACGCGTGGGGGCGCATCGGCTGCTTCCTCGGCGGCTGCTGCTTCGGCATCGAGAGCAGCTTCGGCTTTGTGTACCACTATTCCCCCATCGCCGAGGCCAACGGCGTGCGCCGCCTGCCGGTCGCGCTGTTCGAGGCAGCGTTCAACGCCGCGCTGAGCGCATTTTTGTACATCTGCTTCCGCAAAAAGAAATATCGCGGGTATCTCATCAACATCTATCTCTACGCCTATCCGGTGTGGCGGTTTGTGATCGAGTTTTTCCGCGGCGATATGTATCGCGGCTTTTTGTGGATTCTCTCGACCTCGCAGTGGGTATCCCTGCTGCTCATCGCCGTCAACACGGCGGTACTCCTGACCCGGAGGAGCAAAAAGGCCGTTCCGGCAGCGGAATAATATAGAAAACGGGATGTGACACACGTCACATCCCGTTTTTTTGTCAGTGTCGTTAGCCGCCGTAGGGGCGGTCATCGACCGCCCGTTGCAGGCACTATCGGCAAGTACCCAGTGACCAGTGGTTAGTGGTCAGTGAAGGTGTGCCTTTGGCACGATTAAATTTCGCGCCAAAGGCGCGAAAACAATCCTTCCCTCAGCCTACGGCTGACAGCTTCCCTTGCACAGGGAAGCCCTTGGCTGGTACGCAGTCGAAAAACCTCCCTCTGTGAGGGTAGCGAAGCGGCCTCGCGGGAGTGAATGACATGCCGGTGGCATGTCAGAGCCGCGAGGTGACCGAGCCGCAGCGAGAAGTGGCACGGCGGAGCCGTGACGGAAGGAGAGAAACTCTCGTTCAACATAAATTTTTCGATTGAAGATACTGCCAGCATCTCTCCCTCAGGTGCTTCGCCGTGCCAAGCTCCCTCGTCAGAGGGAGCCGAGGCGCTGCGGTGTGGGGGACAGGTGTTATGCGTGAGCGCTGTCCCACTTGGTTTTGGCGTAGAATACGATCGACAGCACGGTCGCGATGGTCCAGCCGATGGGCCAAGACAGCCAGACACCCGTAACCCCCAGCGCCGTCCGCGAGAGGATTTCGGCCAGCGCGACGCGAAGCACGAGGTCGGTGAAGGTCGCGACCATGAACTTTTTCATCAGGCCCGCACCGCGCAGGATGCCGTCGGACACCAGCTTCGCCGCGACGATGAAATAGAACGGCGAAACGATGCGCAGGAACTGGATGCCGGTGTCCATCGCCGCGCCGCTCGAGCTTTCGAGAAAGATGAAGATCAACCAGCGGCTGGCGAACAGGTAAAGCACGACCAGCGGCAGACACAGGCCCCAGACCAGCTTCAGCCCGGCGCGGAAGCCCGCCTTGATGCGGTCGTATTTCGCTGCGCCGAGGTTCTGCGCCGTGAAGTTCGAGAGGCCGTTACCGAGCGTCGTCAGCGAGGTGATGACCATGTTATTGAGCTTGACGGCGGCAGAGTAGCCCGCCATGACCGCCGCGCCGAAGCCGTTGATGACGCTTTGAATGACGATATTGCCGACGGAGATGAAGCTCTGCTGCAAAATGCTGGGGACCGCGATCACGGCGAAGTGCCGCAGATGGGCAAAGGAGAAGATTTGAATTTTGCCCTCTGTTTTGATCTTGTTGAAGCGGCGGAACACGACCGCCAGCGCCAGCACGCAGCTCACGCCCTGACACAGGAACGTCGCCCACGCCACGCCGTCCACGCCCATGCCGAACGCGGTGACGAACAGGATGTCCATGCCGATGTTCGACAGTGAGGAGCAGGCGAGGAAGATAAACGGCGTTTTGGAATCGCCAAGCGCGGAAAAGATGCCGGTTGCAACGTTATAAAGAAACACAAACGGCAGACCGAAAATGTAAATATTCAGGTAGAGCTTGGAATCCGCGAAAACCTCGTCCGGCGTTTTGATGAGCCGCAGTAGGCAGCCGCAGAAAATGATGCCGATCGCCATCAGCAGCAGACAAAGCACGCCGCTTGCGATCAGGGCCGTATAAACCGCACTTTTCAGATCGCGGTAGCGCTTCGCGCCGAAAAGCTGCGCGGCGAGGACGGAGCAGCCGATGTTGCAGCCGAAGGCAAAGGCGATAAAGATCAGGGTGATCTCATAGCTGTTGCCGACGGCGGCGAGTGCGTTGTCGCTGATGAACTTGCCCGCGACGAAGCTGTCGGCAATGTTATAGAGCTGCTGGAAAATGATGCTGCCGAACAGCGGCAGGCAGAATTTGCACAGGACGCTCTGCGGATTGCCGACGGTCAGGTCCTTATTCATTCCCGGCCACCTCCGCCATCTCGGCTTGGACGGCCTTTGTAATGACCCCGGCTGTCCCGGCGATGCCGTAGCGGCTGGAGGAGATCATCAGGTCGTAGCTCGATGCCTCGCCCCACGGGGTATCGGAGTAGAAGTCGAAATATTTTTTGCGCATCCGATCGACCTTCCCGGCCTTATGCGCCGCGGCCTTTTCGCTGATGCCGCAGCGGCGGGCAATGCGTGCGGCACGGTCGTCCATGTCCGCGTAAACAAACACGGAAATGACGTTATAGCCCGCCTCACGGAGGACCGCCGAGGCGCAGCGGCCGATGACAACGCAGGAGCCTTTGGCCGCAAGCTCACGGATGACGGCGCTTTCGGCCTCGAAAACGCGCTGATTTTCGGAATAGAATGCCTCGCCGAGCGACGCGGTGTCGGTAAAGGGATTGCCGGTGACCATTTCGCCGAGGCCGATGGGCCGCTCGTCCTCGTTGCTTACGGTTTCCTCCGTCAGGCCGCTTTCCTTGGCCGCCTGCTGGATGAGCAGCTTATCGTAAAGCGGCAGGCCGAGCCGCTTGGCCACGGCCTCGCCGACCTCGCGGCCGCCGCTGCCATACTGCCGCCCGATGCAAATTATGGTATGCTTCATTTCTTTTCACCACCGATTTTCTTCTTGCGGGGAACCGTTGACTTCCTCGCGCGCGCATAGTATAATGCAATCACAGCAATATGTAAAATCTATATTTGGCATGGTTAATATATCAAATACGAATATCAGTGGAGGCGCAGCATGGCAGTCAGCTATGATTTCTATCGAATTTTCTATTACGTTGCAAAATACGGCAACATCACGCAAGCGGCACGGGTGCTGCTGAGCAATCAGCCGAACCTCACCCGGACCATCAAAACGTTGGAAAGTGAGCTGGGCTGTCAGCTCTTTACGCGCAGCAACCGCGGCATGAAGCTCACGCCGGAGGGGGTGCGGCTGTTTGCCCACGTCCGTGTCGCGTTTGAGAGCATCGAGGCAGGCGAAGCAGAGCTGGCCGAGCGCCGGGAACCGGGCAGCGGCATGGTTTCCGTCGCGGTGAGCGAGATCGCGCTGCACCTCGTGCTGCTGCCGGCGCTGAAAAAATACCGGGCGCGCTATCCCCGCGTCCGGTTGAAAATCAGCAATCACTCCACGCCGCAGGCGTTGGAGGCGATTCAAAATATGGCGTCCGATCTCGCGGTCGTCACGACCTCGTCCGCGTCGTCCGGGACACTGGAGGAGGTCACGGTGCGGCGCTTCCGCGAGGTGGCGGTGTGCAGCGGCGCTTTTCCGGAGCTGGCCGGGCCGGACATCCCGTTTTCCCGTCTGGCCGACGAGCCGCTCATTTCGCTCGGCACGCAGACGAAGGCGTTCGAGCTGTACGCGCGATTTTTTGCCGATCGCGGCCTGCGCTACCGGCCGGAAATCGAAGTGGCGACCGCCGACCAGATCTTGCCGCTGGTCCGCGCAGACCTCGGCATCGGCTTCGTCCCGCGCGAATTTCTCGCGGAGGGCAGCGGCCTGACCGTCATTCAAACGCAAACGCCGCTCCCCGAACGCGAAATTCGCATCGTGAAGCGGCGCGATCAAGCACTCGGCGCAGCAGCGCGGGAGCTGGAGCGTCTGCTGCTTGAAGTAGGCCGAAATTAGTTGTTATTTGTCGGTAAATCGTTCGGTCAGCGGGCGCGTTACGAGATACAATCCGTAGCCAACCACCCCGCCGAGGGTGTTGGTGATGAGGTCGGTGATGTCCGAGCTTCGTGCGCCGTTGAGCAGCGGCTGCACCAGCTCGATGCCCAGACTCATCGCCGCCGTCAGCAGCAGGCAGCGGAAAAAGCCGCACCTCTTCCCCGCACAGCGGCGGCTGAGCGGCAGAAGCAAGCCGAACGGCACGGTCATAATAATATTTAACACGATCTGCCGCTCCGCGTCGCCGTAGCCGTGGTGCAGGTCGCGAAACGGCATGAGCTGCATCGGCACATAGGGATGGCGGAAGCAATGCGGCAGCGCCGCGAGAATTGGCATCAGCGTAACGTACAGCACACCGGTCAGGTATACGTAAAACACCGTATTGACGGCAAGGTTTTTCTCGCCGCGCCTGCGCCATCGGGGACGGAGCCACAGGAAATATACCGCCGCGAGGGCGAAAAAATCCAGCGCGTATTGCAAAGGCTTTGCCACGGAATCGTCCGCTCCTTTCCGAACCTTTTCCCACTTAGATGGGAACGGTCTCCACGTCGGCGCCGACAGCGGCAGGCAAAAGGTGCTTCCGCTTGTTCCATTGCCGCTCCCCGGCCCCGGCCGGGGCATTTTTGATTTGTGACGATTATATACTCTACGGAAGGCTTCTGTCAAGAAAAACACAGCGAAGCCGGTGCGCAAAAAGCTCCGCCGGAAAAACGGAACGATTGGAAAAATCATATTGTCAATATGCTGATATTTGCCTGTAATATTTGGCGATAATAGACAAAAACTCGAATTTTGGCAGTCATTCCGGTATTTAGAGTTGCAATCCCCGAACGCCTATTGTATAATATTTTTGTAGTTTGGAAAGAAGGAGGTACCCGAATTTGAGCGATTATCCCTATGCAATTGAAATGCGGAATATCACCAAGCGTTTTCCCGGCATTGTCGCGAACGACAATATCACGCTGCAGCTGAAGCGCGGTGAAATTCATGCGCTCCTCGGTGAAAACGGCGCGGGTAAATCTACCCTGATGAGCGTCCTGTTCGGCCTGTACCAGCCGGAAGAGGGACAAATTCTGAAGGACGGCGAGGTCGTCAAAATCAACGACCCCAACGATGCCAACCACCTCGGTATCGGCATGGTACACCAGCACTTTAAGCTCGTAGAGTGCTTTTCCGTGCTGGACAACATTATTCTCGGCGTTGAGCCGAACAAATTCGGCTTCCTTCGCAAGGATGAAGCACGCGAAAAGGTCGTAAAGCTGTCGAACCAGTACGGCCTGCACGTTGACCCCGACGCGATCATCGAGGATATCACCGTCGGTATGCAGCAGCGTACCGAGATTCTCAAGATGCTCTATCGCGACAACGAAATTCTGATCTTCGACGAGCCGACGGCCGTTCTGACGCCGCAGGAGATCGACGAGCTGATGGAGATTATGCGCGGCCTTGCCAAGGAGGGCAAATCCATTCTCTTTATCTCCCATAAGCTCAATGAGATCATGTCCGTCGCGGATCGCTGCTCGGTTCTGCGCAAGGGCAAGTACATCGGCACCGTCGAGGTCGCCAACACCACAAAGGAAGAGCTGTCCCGCATGATGGTCGGCCGCGATGTCGAATTCGTCGTGCATAAGGACCCGGCGAAGCCCACAGACGTTGTTCTCGACGTACAGGGCCTGACCGTCGCCTCCAGAATGCATAAGAACAACGCCGTCAAAAACGTTTCCTTCCAGGTGCGCCGCGGCGAGATCGTCTGCATCGCCGGTATCGACGGCAACGGCCAGACGGAGCTGGTCTACGGTCTGACCGGGCTGGAGCCGGTGAAGGGAGGCCACGTTAAGTTCCTCGGCGAGGACATCACCCACGCCTCCATCCGCAAGCGCTCCGTCATGGGCATGAGCCATATTCCGGAGGACCGCCACAAGCACGGCCTTGTGCTGGACTATTCTCTGGAATACAACCTGATCCTGCAGCGGTATTTTGAGCCGCAGTTTACCAGTGCGCTCGGCTTCCTGCGCCGCGGCAACATTCGCGAGTATGCCGACCGCCTGATTGAGCAGTACGACGTCCGCTCCGGCCAGGGCGCGATCACCATGGCGCGCTCCATGTCCGGCGGCAACCAGCAGAAGGCCATCGTTGCCCGCGAGATCGACCGCAATCCCGAGCTGCTGATCGCCGTGCAGCCCACGCGTGGCCTCGATGTCGGCGCGATCGAGTATATCCACAAGCAGATCGTCGCCCATCGCGACCAGAATAAGGGCGTGCTGCTGGTTTCCCTCGAGCTGGAGGAGGTCATGAGCCTGTCCGACCGCATTCTGGTGATGTACGAGGGCGAGATCGTCGGCCAGCTCGATCCCAAGACCACAACGGTCGAGGAGCTTGGCCTGTACATGGCCGGCGCAAAGAGAACGGAGGTGCAATGAGATGAATCAGAAAACCCCGCTGCTGAAAAAGAGCGGCGTGCAGACCCTGCTTTCCTCCCTGCTTTGCATCATTCTGGGCCTGTTCGTCGGTTATCTGGCACTGCTCATCATCGAACCCTCCGGCGCTTGGGACGCGATTCTCGGCGTTCTGAAGAACTTCTTTAAGTATCCGTCCGCCGCCGCCCGCCTCAAGTACTTCGGCAATACGCTGGTCAAGACCGCGCCGCTGCTGCTGTGCTCTCTGTCCGTCCTGTTTGCCTATAAGGTCGGCCTGTTCAACATCGGTGCCGCCGGTCAGTACGTCATCGGTACGGCCGCCGCGCTCTACTGTGCGCTGATGCCCGGCCTGCCCTGGTATGTCTGCCTGCTGGCGGCGGTTGCCGCTGCGGCGATCTCCGGCGCAATCTGCGGAGCGCTGCGCGCCTACTGCAACGTCAACGTCGTCATCTCCGGCATCATGCTCAACTGGATCAGCCTGTATGCAACGAACATGATCCTCAAGCCCGGCATGGACCCGACCGGTAAGGACACCTTCCGTCTGGTCAAGAGCCACACCGATTCCATCCTGCCCACGCTCGGCCTTGACAAGCTGTTCAGCAACAACCAGTATGTCACCATCGCCATTCCGATTGCGGTCCTTGTGGCGATTCTGATTTGGGTCATTCTCGACAAGACCAAGTTCGGTTATGAGCTGAAGGCGACCGGCAACAACCTTAACGCCGCGAAGTACTGCGGCATGAAGGAAAACCGCAACATCATCCTCTCGATGGTCATCGCGGGCGCACTCGCCGGTCTTGGCGCAGGCCTCTACTTCCTGTCCGACTTTGAGCAGTGGAACGTCAACTCGTCCTCCGTCCCGGCCATGGGCTTCAATGGCATCGCGGCGGCGTTCCTCGGCGGCCTGCATCCCATCGGCGCGATCTTCTCGTCGTTCTTTATCCAGCACATCACGCTCGGCGGCGGCAACGTCGATCTGAGCCACTACTGTGCACAGATTGCGGACTTCATCTCGTCCGTTATCATCTACCTCTGCGGCTTCGTGCTGTTCTTCAAGGCCTTCATGAACCGCATCATCGACAAGCGCGAGGAAAAGCGTCTGCACAAGGCCGCAGCTGCTGCGGAGCATAAGGAAGGAGGCGACAAGTAATGGTATTGCTGATTCAGTACACCCTCATCTTTGCCGCCGTTCTGCTGCTCGTCGCGTTGGGCGGCTGCTTCTCCGAGCATTCCGGCGTCATCAACATCGGCCTGGAAGGCATCATGGTCATCGGTGCGCTCGGCGGCGCATTGGTCATGCGCTTTTTGCCGTATGATTCCGCCACAGCCGGCTTCGGCGCAAACTTCGGTATGTTCGCCGCCGTGCTTCTCGCTTCGGTCGCGTTCGGTATGATATACTCGCTGCTGTTGGCGGTCGCGTGTATCAACTTCAAGGCCGACCAGACCATCGTCGGCACCGCGATGAACCTGCTCGGTACGTCGCTGGCGACCGTTGTCGTCAAGTCGATGAACACCGCCGCAAACCCCGACGACCACTCCTCCGAAATCCAGTATTTCGACCAGAAGAAGGCGTTTCTGTCCAATATCAACGGCTTCGAGCTGAACTGGTTCATGGTCGTCGCGTTCATCCTGCTGATCGTTTCGATCGTCCTGCTGTATAAGACCCGCTTTGGTCTGCGTCTGCGGGCCTGCGGCGAGCATCCGCAGGCAGCGGACTCCGTCGGCATCAACGTCTACAAAATGCGCTACGCCGGCGTTTTGATCTCCGGTTTCCTCGGCGGCCTCGGCGGCATCACCTACATCACCGCAGGTGTCAGCCTCTGGAAATTTGAAAACGGTGTCGCCGGCTTCGGCTTCCTCGCACTTGCTGTTATGATCTTCGGTGCGTGGGATCCTGCACGTATCGCGCTGGCCGCATTGCTGTTCGGCTTCTTCCGCGCACTGGGCAACACGTACATCGGCTTCGACTTCCTCGTTGCGATGAAGATTCCCAGCGCAGTGTACAATATGCTGCCCTACATCGTCTCGCTGATCGTCCTTGCCTTTACATCCAAGAATTCCCGCGCCCCGAAGGCCGAGGGCATCCCCTACGACAAGGGCCAGCGCTGACCCTTTCTTATTCAAATGTTATGCTATCCCCGCGTTCGGCGGGGATAGCATAATCATTTCACCGAAATCTCGCACGGAGGATAGATAGATATGCCGAATATTATCGTCATAGGAATCGCAGGCGGCAGCGGAAGCGGCAAAACGACCCTGATGAAAAATCTCATTGCCCGCTTCCACGACGAGGTCACCGTTCTGAGCCATGACAACTACTACCGCCCCTATGACAATCTCCCCATCGAGGAGCGAAAAAAGGTCAACTACGACCATCCCGATGCCTTCGATACAGACATGATGATCGAGCATTTGAAACAGCTCAAGGCCGGAAACCCGATCGAATGTCCGATCTATGATTACACAAACTATGCGCGCTGTGAGGAAACAACCCGCATTGAGCCGCGCAAGGTCATTCTGGTCGAGGGTATTTTGATTTTTGAAAACAAAGCCCTCTGCTCCCAGATGGACATCAAAATTTTTGTGGACACGGACGCAGATGTCCGCCTCATCCGCAGAATCCGCCGCGATGTCGCCAAACGCGGTCGAAGTCTGGATTCCGTCCTGACGCAGTATCTTGCCACGGTCAAGCCGATGCATGAGCAGTTTGTCGAGCCGAGTAAAAAAAACGCCGACCTCGTCGTTCTGGAGGGCGGCAAGAATCTGGTCGCGCTGGAAATGATCATTGACCGCATCCAGCGTCACATCGATAACGACTGACAGAAAAATTCCGCATCGGCGTAGCAGCCCCGGCGCGGTTTTCACCTCAAAAGGAGATTTGGAACATGGATAAAATCAAAAAGAACTTTGGCTTCGGCTGTATGCGCTTTCCGATGAAGGGCAATGAGGTGGACATCGAGCAGACCAAGCAGATGGTGGACGCGTTTCTGGACGCAGGCTTCAACTATTTCGACACGGCACACGGCTACCTCGACGGCAAAAGCGAGCTTGCCGTGCGCGAATGTCTGACGAGCCGCTACCCCCGCGACCGCTATATCCTGACAAATAAATTGACAGACACTTATTTCAAGAGCGAGGCCGATATCCGCCCGCTTTTTGAGTCCCAGCTTGCCGCCTGCGGCGTGGAGTACTTTGATTTCTATCTAATGCACGCCCAAAAGGCCAGTGTTTTCGAGTATTTCAAAAAGCACCATGCCTATGAAACAGCCCTCGCGCTGAAGGAGGAAGGGAAAATCCGCCATTTCGGCATCTCCTTCCACGACCGCGCCGTGGTTCTGGAGCAGATTCTCAAGGAGTATCCGCAGATCGAGGTCGTGCAGATTCAGTTCAACTATCTGGACTACGAGGATGCCGCCATTCAGAGCCGTCAGTGCTATGAGGTCTGCCGGAAATACAATAAGCCCGTCATCGTCATGGAGCCGGTCAAGGGCGGCAGCCTTGTGAATCTCCCCGCCGAGGCCATGCAAATCCTCGAAAATCAGCACGGCGGCAGCCCCGCCAGCTATGCCATCCGCTTCGCCGCAGGCTTCCCCGGCATTATGATGGTCCTGTCCGGCATGAGCACCATCGAGCAGATGGAGGATAACGTGAGCTTCATGCGCGACTTCCAGCCACTGAGCGAAACGGAGCTGGCCACGGTCCGCGCAGTCTGCGGCGTGATTCGCGGCATGGATATCATTCCCTGCACCGCCTGCCGCTACTGCACTGAGGGCTGCCCACAGCATATTTCGATCCCCGACATTTTTTCCCTGATGAATTCCAAAAAAATCCACCTTAGCTGGAATGCAGATTACTACTATTCCTTCGTCCATACCGCCCCCGGCAGCCGCGCTTCGGACTGCATCAAGTGCGGCAAATGCGAAAAAGCCTGCCCCCAGCACCTCCCCATCCGCCAGCTCCTGGAGGACGCTGCAAGAGAATTTGAAAAGCAGCAATAGCCCGCCATTTCCGCCTCCCCGTGCCGCAGCGCGGGGAGGCTTTTTACTTCTCCCCCGCTCCCTCAACACGATCGGACATTGCCTGTAGGGGGCGGAATCGGACGATATCCGTTTGTAGGGGGCGGCGTCCCCGACGCCCCGCTTACCGGCAGTATCGTTCCATATGATTTCCATCCTTTCACGCCGTAGAGGCCGGTCATCGACCGCCCGTGTCGGCTGTGGCGGTTAGCGAACAGCGGCTAGTGCTTGGCGGTTAGTGACGGTGTACCTGCACGCGGCGGGGCTGGGGAACCCCGCCCTACGTATGGGTTTCGTTAGTACATACAGGGACACAGGACGCAGCAAATACAAAAAGGCATTAGAAAAGGGCGGGAGCTTCAGCTCCCGCCCTTGGTTTTATTGAATTATTGCGGACGCGGGAGGGCCAGGAAGATGCTGAGGATCTTCGCAGCCTGACCGCGGGTGCAGGTGCTGTCCGGCTCGAAGGTCGTCGGGGTCGTGCCGTTGACGACGCCGTTCTTCTCCGCCCATGCGACAGCCGTTGCGTACCATTCGTTCGCGGAAACGTCCTTGAAGCTGGCGGTGCCTTCCACAGAGGGTTCGCCGGCGATGCGGTACAGCAGCATCGCAGTCTGCGCTCTGGTGAGATTGCTTTCCGGCTCAAATGTCGTCGGGGTCATGCCCTTGATGACGCCCTGCTCCGCCATATCCAAAACGTAGTCATAGTACCAGGCCTTCTCGACAACGTCCGTGAAGGGGTTGACGAACGTCTCGCCGCCCAGGCTCTTGCGAAGCTGCTTGATCTCGGTATCGTTCAGGCCGATCTCCTTGAGGTAATCGGTGGCTTCCTTCTTGAGATTGGCGGTCGCGAGGTCGTCAACGCCGAATGCGTTCTTCAGGCTCTTTACGATGTTGGAGTTCAGGATCGCGGTGTACTTTTCGCTGCCCTTCTCCACGCCGTAGTAGTTTTCATAGGTGGTCATGTAGTCCGCGAAGACTTCCTCATAGGTCGCACCCATGAAGCATTCAAGCAGAGCAGAAACGTAACCGGCGCGGTCCTTGCCCTCGGTACAGTGGACGAGGTACGGACCTTCGTGGCTGGCCATGTAGCGCAGGCCCTCGGCGAGGCCGTCCTTGAAGGACTTCTCACTGAAGTCAACGCCTAAGCCAAGGAACACGACGTTTTGCTTGGAGTAGTAGCTGTCGGCGTAGCCCTCGTAAGCCTCGGCAGCGGCCTTGTTGTCCGCGAGGTTCATGAAGGTCTTGACACCGGCGGCCTCGGCAGCCTTGTCGGCGTAGGTGTTACGGCCGAGCTCGGGGTTGACGGGGCTGGAGGAGCGATACAGAACGTTCTTGCCCATGCCGGTGGTGGCGATGACGCGGAAGTTCGCGAACTGCTCGTCGGTCAGGCCGGCATAGTCCTCACGGTTGTTGGTGCGGTTGAGATCGTGGAGCAGGTACTCGGCCATGTAGCCGCCCTTTTCCTTCATCTCGAACTGAACCTCGATGGGGAAGGTCACGCCGGGCATGGCCGTCCAGTACCAGGTCTTATCCTCGTTGGTGTGCTTTTCGGCAATGCCGTAGGTGGTGGCGAAGTTGCCCATGTTGATGGCCATGGAAACATAGCCGGTGGGGTTGCCGTTATCGTCCTTATTGACGATGACGGCGGGCTTGCCGGAGTCAACATAGTGATAGGTCGGAACGACCGGCAGGACCAGCTCCTGATTGAGGAACTTCACGGTGACGAGGTCGCCCCATGCGAAGCCCCACTTCTCACCGAGGAAGTCCGTTGCCTTGCCGTCGGTGTAGACGTTGCCATACTTGGTCATCCAGATGTCGGCATCCAGACCGCCGATGGTGATCTTATCGCTGACGGGAGGCGTGTACTTCACGGTGATGCGGCCCTTGGGGGCGCCATAGTCGGCTTCCGTGATAACGCCGTTCAGCTTCTTGGTGATGTAGTCGATGACGACGGAGTCCAGCGTATAGCCGGTGTCGAACTGGGAGGTCGCCGCTGCAAAGGCGTAGTAGGTGTCGCCGCCGCCTGCGACAAAGTTGTTGGTGATCACGGCGTACTTCGCTTCTGCGTCGAAGGGCTTGCCATTGATCTCGTTGATGGTCACACGCTGAATGGACTTGGGACCATAGTAGGTGGAGCCGGGATAGGTGGTGTCGTTCTTGTCATACGCCTTGTCGGCATCGATGGTGAACTTCAGGCCCGCAACCTGCGGGAAGCCGCCGATGGAAACCGGCGTGCAATAGGTAGAGGCTTCGAGCGCCTCGAGCAGCTCCGCGCCGGTCACGTAAACGACCGCGACGGTGTTGCCGAAGGGCAGGACGGTAAAGATGTCGTTCTTCGTCACGTCGCCCTTCTTGATGGCAGCGCGGATGCCGCCGCCGTTGGTAATGGCAACGATGTGATCCGCGTCAACCTCGGTGATGGAGCCTGGATGCTCCTCGGTCAGATACCAGACCATTGCGTCGGTGATGAGGTCGCCGTTGTTGGTTTCTTCGGTACGGTTGCCCGGCTCCTTATCGCCGTTCAGCACGACCTCAGAGGTGGCGAACTTCTGGCCGTACTCGGCCTTGATCGCGTCGAGGATGCCCTGCGCCTTGGCCAGAACGGTCGGATCCTTCTCATTGAAGGCATTTTCGCCGGTTGCGACAAGGTAGTTGGCCTCAATCTTCTTGGTGGCGTTGTCGATCACGATCACGCCGATGTTGGCAAATTTCGTACCGGTGGACTGGATGGGCTCGCCATTCGCTCCCTTTTCCATCACGGTATGGGAGTGCGCGTCGATGATGAAGTCGATTCCCTTGACCTTGGAATACAGGTCATAGGAGCGATACGGCTTGGAGGACTCATCCACGCCGAGGTGGGACAGGCAGACAATGATGTCCGCGCCGGATGCCTGGAGCGCATAGACCTCCGCCTGCGCCTTATACCAAATGGTAGGATCGGTGGACTCGGTCAAGAAGGTCAGGCCCTTGATGAGCGCGGGATTCGCCTTGGTCTGCGTCTCGGGGGTTTCCAAACCGATGAAGCCGATCTTTACGCCGCCCTTTTCAATGATGGTGTTCGCATCAACGATGGGCGTGCCGTCGGCTTTGAGAACGTCGGCGCAGAGAACCTTGAACGCAGCCTTGTTTATGTTTTCCTGAAGCTGCGGGTAGCCGTAGTCGAACTCATGATTGCCGAGACCGACGACATCGTAGCCGGTGGCATTCATCATTTCGATGGCGGTCGCGCCCTTGGAAAGGGAAACGGAGGTCTCGCCTTGGCTGAAGTCACCGGCATCCGCCAAGATGACCTCGGCGCCGGCTGCTTCCAGCTTGGTTTTCAGCGCTTTCATGTAGGCGTAGCCTTCAATTGCGCCGTGAACGTCATTCGAGTGAAGAATGACCGTTTTTCCGCTGCCGATCTCATCGTACTTTTCCGCTGCGGATACCATCGGCAGCAGGGAAAACACCATGCAGATCACCAGCAGGAGGGACAAAACGCGCGAGAATTTCTTCATATTGACTCTCCTTTTGAAAAATATTGCCGGAGTTGCCGGAAGCACTCCTTGCGGTATAATTATAGCACCTTCACCAAAAAATGTCCACAGCAAATAAACATTTTGGTAAATATAACAAAGTTTTTCGGCCATCTTTGCAGGAATTCACGATATCCTACGAACGGATGGACAGTTGTGCGCGTCATCAAAACATCCTGTCATTTTGAACGACCTGCCGTTTTCGCCGCCTTGAGGTTTTTCTTGCGTTATTTCGTCGAATGTGCTAAAATGGAAAAAATATAATGTATCCGCAGAAAGGCGTGTTGAGTAATGAACGAAACGCAACCCATCGCAAAAAAACGTATGCTTTCCGGCATCAAGCCGTCCGGCGACCTGACGCTCGGCTCCTATCTGGGAGCCATCCGCAACTGGAAGGACCGCGCCGACGAGTTTGACTGCTATTATTTTCTGGCCGACCTCCATGCGATCACCGTCCGGCAGAACCCGGCCGATCTGCGCCGCCGTTCGCTGGCCCAGCTGGCGCAGTACATCGCCTGCGGCCTCGACCCGGAGAAAAACGTCCTGTTCGTGCAGAGCCACGTGCATCAGCACGCGGAGCTTGGCTGGGTGCTCAACTGCTACGCCATGTTCGGCGAGCTGAGCCGCATGACGCAGTTCAAGGATAAGAGCGCGAAAAATGCCGACAATATCAACGGCGGCCTGTTCACCTACCCGTCGCTGATGGCGGCGGACATTCTGCTGTATCAGGCCGATCTCGTCCCCGTCGGCGAGGATCAGAAGCAGCACGTCGAGCTGACGCGCGACATCGCCCGCCGCTTTAACGGCATCTACGGCGACGTGTTCAAGCTGCCCGAGCCGTACATTCCCAAGGTCGGCGCTCGCATCATGAGTCTGGCCAACCCCGAAGCGAAGATGTCCAAGTCCGAAAACGACGACCCCGGCCGCGTCTGCCTGATGGACAAGCCGGAGGACATCATGCGCCTGTTCAAGCGCGCCATCACCGACTGCGAATCCGACGTGCGCTATGACCCGGAGAACAAGAAGGGCATCTCCAACCTCATGACGATCTATTCCGCCGCAACGGGCCGCACCTTTGCGGAGATCGAGGCGGAGTTTGCCGGGCGCGGCTACGGCGATTTCAAAATGGCGGTCGGCGAGGCCGTCGTCGAGCTGCTGCGCCCCATCCGCGAGGAAACGACGCGTCTGCTGGCCGACAAGGCCTATTTGCAGTCCGTCTGCGAAAGCGGCGCACAGAAGGCCGCCTACGTCGCCGAAAAAACGCTCCGCAAGGTCTATAAAAAGGTCGGCTTTATTGCCCGATAACCCTCCTTTTTGTCATTGCGAGGAGCGAAGCGACGTGGCAATCCCAAGCGCCAATTCTCGTAGGCGAACTATTTTCCCCAACGCAACCCTGAAAAAGAGGTAATTTTATGGTACTGGACCCGAAATTTATCCTGAAGGTCGCGCTGACGCTGCTGTTCGCGGCGGGCCTGTCCTGTGCGCTCACGCCGCTGGTCAAGGTCGTGGCGAAAAAGATCGGCGCAATCGACGTACCCAAGGACAATCGCCGGATGCACAAAACGCCGATTCCCCGGCTGGGCGGCCTGGCGATCTTCGCGGGCTTTCTCGTCAGCGTTCTGATCTTTGGCGAGATCAACCGCGAGCTGCGCGGCATTCTGCTCGGCGCGGTGCTGATCGTCGTGATGGGTGTCCTCGACGATGCGGTGACGCTCCCGGCAATTCCGAAATTCATCGTGCAGATTCTTGCCGCCGTCATTGTCGTGGCCCACGGCTGCCGCATCGAGCATTTCATGGGCATCAACCTGCCCACGTGGCTGTCGTACGGCGTGACGGTGATCTGGATCGTCGCCATTACGAACGCCATCAACTTCATCGACGGCCTCGACGGCCTCGCGGCGGGCGTTTCCGCCATCTCCGCCGGAACGATGCTCGTCGTCGCGCTGATGCTCGTCCCCGACCCGACGGCGGTCAGCTCGGCGCTGCTGCTGGCGGCGCTCGTCGGCGCGTGCATCGGCTTTATTCCTTATAATTTCAACCCCGCGACCATCTTCATGGGCGACACCGGCTCGAATATGCTGGGCTTTATTCTGGCCTCCGTGTCCGTGTTCGGCCTGTTTAAGACCTACGCGGTAATTTCGTTTGCCGTGCCGTTTCTGGTGCTGGGTCTGCCGATCTTCGACCTGTGCTTCGCGGTTATTCGCCGCGTGTCCAAGGGTCAAAGCCCGATGCACGCCGACAGAGGCCATGTCCACCACCGGCTGATCGACATGGGCTTTTCGCAAAAGCAGGCCGTCGCGATCTCGTATATGCTCTCGGCGCTGCTGGGGCTTTCCGCCGTCGTTCTGACCGACAGCGGCGAAATTCAGGCGCTGATCTTCCTCGGCGCGATTCTGGTCGTCGGCGTGATCGGCATCGCCCTGATTTTCGGCACACACCACAAGAAGGGCCTCGCCGAGCATCCGGAAGCGTCCAAGCCCGCCCAGCCCGCTGAGCCGCAGGAGGAGCCGCATGAAGAAAATTAAGATTCTTTCCGTTTTCGGTACTCGCCCGGAGGCGATCAAAATGGCTCCGCTCGTCCGGGAGCTGGCAAGCCGCGACGGCTTCGAGAGCCTGTGCTGCCTGACCGGGCAGCACCGCGAAATGCTCGATTCCGTCATGGAAATTTTCGCGCTGAAGGCCGATCACGACCTCAACATCATGCAGAAGCAGCAGACACTCTCGTCCATCACGACGCGAACGCTGCTCGGCATGGACGCGGTGCTCGACGCGGAGCGGCCCGACCTCGTGTTGGTCCACGGCGACACGTCCACGACCTTTGCCGGCGCACTGGCCGCGTTTTATCATAAGGTCCCGGTCGGCCACGTCGAGGCGGGCCTGCGGACGTTCGACCCCTACTCCCCCTTTCCGGAGGAGATGAACCGGACGCTCGTCGGCGACATCGCCTGCCTGCATTTCTCCCCCACCGCCGCCAACGCCGAAAATCTCCGCGCCGAGCGGGTGCGCGGCGACATTTTCATCACCGGCAATACCGTCATCGACGCGATGAAAACCACCGTCCGCGACGAATTCACCTTCGCCGAGCCGGTTCTCAACGCGCTGGACTTCACCGGCAGGCGCATCATCACCCTGACCTGTCACCGGCGCGAAAACTACGGCCAGCCGATGCACGACATTCTCCGCGCCGTACGCCGGCTTGTGCAGACACATGAGGATGTCGAGGTCGTCTACCCCGTCCACCTCAGCCCCGCCGTGCAGCAATGCGCACGGGAGGAGCTGGGCAACGTCCCGCGCGTGCATCTGATCGCGCCGCTGGATGTGGAGCAGATGCACAATCTGATGGCCCGCTGCTACATGGTCATGACCGACTCCGGCGGCTTGCAGGAGGAGGCTCCCGCGCTCGGCAAGCCCGTGCTGGTCCTGCGCCGCGAAACGGAGCGCCCCGAGGCCGTCGCCGCCGGAACCGTCCGTCTGGCCGGGGTCGAATACGATCGCATCGTCGCGCTCGGCGCTGAGCTGCTCGACGATTCCGCCGTCTACGCGGCAATGGCCCACGCCGTCAACCCCTACGGCGACGGCAATGCCTGTCGCCGCATCGCCGACGCGATCGCCTGGCATTTCGGCCTGTCAGAAACCCGCCCGGCTGATTTTTCGACGAAATAATCCGTCCAACCTCCCCCGAAGCTGCGGTTTCGGGGGAGGTTTTCTGTCCATAGAACCTGGCAGATCATTCCGACCGTCAAAAACCACCCAACGAAAAGTTTCGGAGGGAGGAAAAGTGTGAAAGGGAACCGTCAGGGTTCCCTTTCACGTTC
>OIZL01000559.1_pt1 | contig 26730 bp, 29 predicted proteins | sample 1588541 | NCBI WGS metagenome assembly OIZL01 (sample SAMN03283285) | human gut metagenome | biome: human-associated habitat; material: feces | host: Homo sapiens | place: Peru | collected 2012 | reverse complement strand
AGTAGTAAAAGAAGATACAAGTTATGCAGACTATTTTGCAAAAACTTGTGGATTTGAAAACAAAAAGGAATTATTAAAATATACAAAGGCGGTATTTGAACTAGTAGATAAAGAAAAATAGAAATGATTTTTTCAATCAATATATATAAATTTTATAGAGGCGTCAAAATGTCGCCTCTATATTTTTTGAGTATCCTGCTAAAAGCCACGCTTTTAGGCTCTTATTGTGATTCGGGGCGACTCCCTGTTCCTGCTAACTTTAAAAAAGTTTGAAAAAATAAAAAAATTTTAAAAAAAATGCAACATTTGATAAAATTTTTGGTTTCATATATATAGAAATGTGAGGTGATGAAATTTGATAAATATGAAAAAGTTTTACTCTATTTCTATATTGTAATTTAAAATAAAAAGAGATAACAATTCTCTTTTTAGCATAACATTTATTAATAATGTTATGAAGGAGTTAGGTTGTTTGAAAAATAATTACAATTTTTACGTTGTTAAACTTCACTTCGAAAATCCTCAATGTGCAATAGCACACCTGAGGCTTTCTTGTTTGCTTGCCTAGTAAAAATTTAATTCTTTTCCAAACGTTTAGATTTAACTTCGGGAAGGTAAAATAAATTATGAAACTTACAATAGCAGAAATACAAGGCACGAAATATGTTCAAATTTATTTGACAGAAGAAGAACTCCAGAAAGAAGAAACAAAAGATTTAGTCAAAAAGTATAAACAAGAAAAATATAGCGTGGCTATTTTCGTAACTGGAAAAGAGAATTATCCCGAGATTCTTAGAAAAATAATTACGAAACAAGTGGAATTAAACAAAAATGTATGCTAACATGAAAACAAGCAATATCAGGCGAGATTTGGAGGATAATATGACAGTTGTACGGATATTGTAGATTGTCTAGAGATGAAGATAAAGAAAACTATGCAAGTATTGAAGAACAGAAAAGAATTATTCAAGACTATGCAATTTCTCGTAATTGGACTATCTCAGACTTCTACATAGATGACAATGTTTCGGGATATACCTTTAACAGACCTGCATTTTCAAAAATGATTGAAAAAGTAAAAGAAGGAAAAATTGATGTAGTCATAGCAAAGGATTTATCAAGAATTGGAAGACATAACGGACGAGTATTAGTTTTAATAGATGAGTTTAAGAATATTCAAAAGAATTTAATATTAGTTTCTGAAATGGGTGGAACTTATGATGTTTTAAATGATAGAGATGATACTATTGGAATAACAACATGGTTTAATGAAAGATATGTTAAAGATTGTTCAAGAAAAACTAGAGACCACATGTATTCTAAACAAAAAACAGGCAGATTAATTATGGGAAATTATTATGGATATATAAAAGATCCAGAAGATATAACAAAGCTATATGTTGATGAAGAACTACGACCTGTTATAGAATTAATATATAAGTTATATACCGAAGAAGGAATTGGAAGAAAGAAAATTTGCGATATTCTAAATAGTAAATACAATTACCCAACACCATCAGTTTACTATCAAATGAAACACCTAGAAAGAGGCAGAATATATAAACATCCAGTTCAAAAATTATGGTCCACATATATGATAAGAAATATTTTAGAGAATGATGTATATTGTGGCACACTTAGAACTCATAAGAAAAAGACTGTATCCATAAGAGGTAAAGCAATAAAGCTTCCAGAGGAAGAACATTTTGTATTTGAAAATCATCATGAAGCAATTATATCTAAAGAAACATTTAACTTAGCTCAAGAAATAAGAAAAAGAAAACTAAATACAAAAAGTACATCAAGTACAAGAAAAAGAAACTATTACTTTTCAGGACTTTGCAGATGTGGTGATTGTGGTTTTGGAGTAAGTGGTATAACTATAACTAGAAAACAATCTCAAAAGGGTTATGAATGTTCACAATATAGAACATATGGTAAAGCTAGATGCAAAAGCCATGAAATTAAAGAATCAGATATAATTATACATTTCAAAGAATTTTTAAAATTCACTAAAAATAAATACATAGATGAAATAAATAAAATACAGCTTCAAACAAAAACTAATGCTAAAACAAATAATAAAGAAAAAATCAAATTTGAAATAGAAAACTTAAATGCTGAATACAAAGTTTTGATTAGTCAAAAAATTAAAGATTTAACTAATACTACAAATGAATATCAACGAGAAATGATTGAAAACACATATAAAGAATTGGAAAAAGATAAAACTAATCGTATAGAACAATTACAAAAATTATTAGACCAACAGCAAGAAGAGTTAGACACAGAAAAAATAAAAAGATTAAAAACGGCAATAGAATATTTTGATGATATTCTAAAATCTAATGAACCCAATAGATATATTTTAGAGTGTTTAATTGATAAAATATGGATTTATCACGATAAGAGTGTGAAATTCGAGCTAAAACCTGAAATTAGCCGATTACTATAATATCCCCAAATTGAAGGCTTTTACCCCAGTTTGCACAACTGAAATGATTGCTTTTTCAAATGCAAATGAATTTTTTAAACAACGAAATGCTTGCTTGTTGGGTTTAAGCATAGATAGTAATCCGTCACATTTGGCATGGATGTATGATATTTATTTAAGAACTGGAGTTAAAATACCTTTTCCAATAATTGCAGATAGAAATGGAGAAATTGCAAGAAAGTATGGTATGATTTCTAGTGATGTTAGTAATACAGAAACTGTTAGAAATGTGTACATAATTGACCCAAATGGAATAATAAGATTGATATTAATATATCCAATGAATGTCGGAAGATGCATTCCAGAAATATTGAGATCTTTAGAGGCTTTGCAAATTGCAGGAGAATGCAAAGGTGCTACGCCAGCTAATTGGAGATTAGGTGAACCAATAATTAATCCAATTCCAACAACTTTTTGTGGATTAGAAGAAAGAGTTCAAAATGTAAAAAATGACAAAAATGGAATGAGTTGGTATTTAAGTTTTAAAAATCCAGATGAATGCAAACAAAATATAGTTCAGAGTAAAGAAGTAAAAAAATTGGAAGATAAAAAAGATAAAAAATGTTAATAAAATTTTAAAAATAACAAATAATAATTATATAAAATTATTAGGAGGTTATTTTTATGAATGACAAACAAAAAATAAATTGTACAGTTGAAAGCTGTAAGTATAACAATTGTGATAAACAATTATGTGAGTTAAATCAAATAGTTGTTTCTCCAACACCTAATTGTAGCACAAAAAAATGTGATGAATCAATGTGTTCAAGTTATGAGTATGCAAGGCACTAATTTAATTAAGATAATAAACTTTTAATGATTTAAAACATCCTAAATATATAAAATTTAGGATGTTTTTATATGGAACTAGCTAAATACATCAATGTACAACTTCTAAATTTTGTTTTCAAATTTTTACAAATTCCTTTTTATAGAAAAATATTGAAATATATATGAAAAAATGCTAAAATATTTTTGAAAAGGAATGACGTAAATGTATAATATAAAAAGGGAATTTTATTCTAATTTAAGAAATATAGAAAATTATAAACAAGTATGCAGGCAAGAAGCATTGTACTACCAACATGGGACTACTACAGTTTTAAAACATTCTAGAAATGTAGCTTTTTGTAGTTTATGGTTGGCAAAGAAATTAGAAGAAAAATTTAATATAAAGTTTAATTATAAAGATTTAATTGTAGGCGCTTTTTTACATGATATGTTTTTATATGACTGGCATGTAAAAGATAAGAGCCATAGATTACATGGATATATTCACCCAAGAATAGCTAGTATAAATGCAAAGAAAATATGTAATGTAAATGATAATGTTGCCAAAATTATTAATACTCATATGTGGCCACTTACACTAAGAAAAATACCACTTTCGAAAGAAGCATTCATAGTATGTATAGTAGATAAATATGTTGCATTAAAAGAAACTTTTAAAATTGCATAACAAATAAGAAAATCAAGATTTTTCCTTGATAGGAAAGTATTACTTTCCTATTATATAAAAAAGAAAGCTCCTCATTGTTTTACGACAATGAGGAGCTTTCATCGAGGGGAAGTAAAAGTTTTTAGTGAATGTAAGTAGTTTACACTTTACAAATGTAATAAGTATTGTTACCAGTTATTATTTGGTAGAATGTATGCCCATTACATTGAGATACAGCATTGTATTTTAACTTTACCATATCACCTTCACTTGCAAAAACAATTTTGCTTTCAGTTAGTTCTGAAAAGATTGCTCTCAACATATTCCCAGAAGGGGTTTTCTGATATGTTATATCAGGACTTGTTGAATAGATCCATTTTTCTGATGATACTGTAACGATACCAATGTATCCAGTTTTGTCGTCTGAAAGTGCTCTAGTTTCTCCTTCTACAAAACTGAGTTCTGATATTTTTTGGTTAGCGGTTTCTAATGCATTTTGGGTTATGCTATTGAAAGACATTGATATTGCAAGTGCAATACCCAAGATTATAGAAAATGCAATAAGGATATAACCCATTTTTTTGCTCATAGTGTTTTTACTCGTAGTGTCTTTACTCATGATGTTTTTACACGTCCTTTATATTTATTTGAGAGTTATCCCCTCTATAAGTAACTCCTATATATATTTTAACATATTTTCTAAAAAAAAGCAACTAATTACTACTTTAATGTACTATTATGAAGAGTAAATGTTACATTTATATTAAATTTGTATTACAAATTATAATTTGAATTGAAAAAAATATACAAAATAATATAAAATATGTGTTAACAAAAATAACTTTTAAAGAATTTTTTTAGCTAAATTACTAATAATATTTTAAGGAGGTAAAAATAATGGAAAGAAAAGTTAAAGTTGTGCAAATTGGTACAGGCAAAATGGCCAAATATACAATGAGGTATGTTTTAGAAAAAGGCGGAGAAATTGTAGGAGCTGTAGATGTCAATCCAGCAGTTATTGGAAAAGATGTTGGAGAGATAATTGGATGCAATGAAATAGGAGTTAAAGTTATAAATTTAAAAAATGCTGAAGAAATGTTAAAACAAGCAAAGCCAGATATATGTATTGTAGAAACAATGAGTTTACTAAAAGATGTTGAAGAACCACTAATGTTATGTGCAAAATTAGGTATAAATGCTGTTACTACATGTGAAGAAGCATTTTATTCTTGGAATTCAAACCCAAGTGTAACTAAAAAAATAGATGAATTGGCAAAACAAAACAATTGTACTATTGTTGGAACAGGATACCAGGATATATATTGGGGACAATTAATAACAAGTATTTGTGGATCAACACAAAAGATAACTAAAATTAAAGGAAGTTCAAGCTATAATGTTGAAGATTATGGAATAGCTTTAGCTAATGCACATGGTGCAGGTTTAACATTAGAAGATTTTGAAAAAAATGTTGCAGTTGTTGATAAAATTAGTACTGAAGAAAGACAAAAAATAATTGAAAGTGGAGAATATTTACCTTCATATATGTGGAATACTAACGGATGGTTATGCGATAAGTTAGGATTAACAATAAAGTCACAAACGCAAGTAACGGTACCAACAACATATAAAGAAGACATTTATTCAGAAACACTAGGAGTTACAGTTAAAGCAGGAGATGCTACAGGAATGAGTGCAATAGTAACTACTGAAACAGAAGAAGGAATAACAATAGAATCTGAATGTATAGGAAAAGTATATTCAAAAGAAGATTTTGACAAGAATGAATGGACTGTGTATGGTGAGCCAAATACAACAATTACAGTCGCAAGACCAGCAACTGTAGAATTGACATGCGCAACAGTAGTAAATAGAATACCAGATATTATAAATGCAAAACCTGGATTTGTGCCAACAGCTGAGATTGGAGAATTAAATTTTAAAACAAAAGCACTAAATGAATATATTCAATAATTTAATTATATAAAGCAAAGAAGTAGACTTTTGGGGAGACTACTTCTTTGCTTTTTGATGTGATAGGAAAGCTATAATTGTTAGCTCTTTGAGATTTTCTTCTCTTATTTGTCATTTAATTTGTCTTTCCAGAATTCACGAGCATCATTTGCAATTTTTACATCAGAAAATACAAGTTTTATAGTAGATCCTGCAACAGTATAGTGGCAAAAACCGTTTTTCTCAAGACAAGACGCATAATCAATCAACATATTCATATACAGATTTTCAAAAAGAATATCTGGAGTTGTTACTTCAAGTACAAAATCGTTTTCGTAACCTGTTTCAATAAGTTTGATTGGTATAGAGACGTCTGTGCTTTTCCGATGCTTTTTGCTAAAAAATGTCATGTCGTTTCCTCCTTAAAATATATCCGGAGGTTTGCACAGCGCACCTCCAGAAAAATTTCTCGAATTGGCTGTGTAAAGCACAATAAGATATTGCGATTATAGCATTTATTTTAATAAGAGTCAATGGTGGCAGAGTTTACAAACAATCGAAAAAAATCAACTTACAAACAATTAAGTCTGTAAGTTGATTTCAAATGGAGCTATTAGCCAGAATCGAACTGGCGACCTACAGGTTACGAATCTGTTGCTCTACCAACTGAGCTATAATAGCATATGAACACTGCAATATTTATTCTAACACAGATTGATTATTTTTTACAATAGATTTTGAAATAAAATACTTGAAAAAAATATATAAGAAAAGTATAATTTATGAAAATAGCAAAAAAGTAATGGGAGAGGAATATATATGCCAGAACCAATTGAAATAACTAAAATGAAAGAAAACTGTAATAATAGAGAATATGTTTTAAGTGCTGTTGCAAACCAAGGAAGTTTGTTAGATTTTGCATCAGAAAATTTTAAAGATGATAGAGAAGTTGTTTTAACAGCAGTAAAAAATAATCCTGAAGCTCTTGAATTTGCAAGTAATAGATTAAAGGCTGACAGGGAAATTGTCTATGACTCTGTAAGCAGAGTTGGATGGACTTATTGCTATGCAGATGAAAGTTTATTACCTGATAAAGAATTATTGCTTTCTGCTTTAAAAGTTTCAGGGCAGGTTTTATATTATGCAAATAAAGAAATGAGAGACGATAAAGATATTGTATTACAAGCTGTTAAGAACAAAGGATTAATTGTGAAATATGCAAGTAAAAGATTAAGAGCAGATAAAGAAGTTGCAATAGAGGCAGTTAAACAAAATAAAAAGTGCTATGAATTTTTAGAAGAAAGTATGAAACAAGATGAAGAAGTAAAAGCTTTATTACAAAACTGATAAGTTGTACTTTTTGAGAATATATGGTAAAATAGAATATGTGTTTAAGGAGTGAGTAATATGAGCTTTTTTGATAAATTAAAAGTTGGTTTAGGAAAAACTAAAAATAATATTAATGAAAAGTTTAATGATATATTTAGTAATTTTAGAAAAGTGGATGAGGATTTATTAGATGAATTAGAAGAAGTTTTAATAATGTCTGATATTGGAATTGAGACTTCATCTGAAATAATTTCAAGATTAAGAGAAAAAATAAAAAAAGAAAATATAAAAGATGCAGAAGAAGTAAAAGAAAAATTAAGAGAAATAATAATTGATATATTAAACGTAGATAATAAAGAATTAAAGCTAAATACGAAGCCATCTGTTATATTAGTAATTGGAGTAAATGGCGTTGGAAAAACAACTTCTATTGGAAAAATTGCTAATAATTTAAAAAAGAATGGAAAAAAAGTAATTTTATCTGCAGCAGATACATTTAGAGCCGCAGCAGTTGAACAATTAGAAATATGGTCAGAAAGGGTTGGATGTGAGATTGTAAAAAAAGCCGAAGGTGCTGATCCTGCATCTGTAGTATATGATTCTATAAAAAGAGCTAAAGAAGAAAATGCAGATATTTTAATATGCGATACAGCTGGAAGGTTACATAACAAAAAATATTTAATGGACGAATTATATAAAATACAAAAAGTTATAGATAAAGAAATGCCAGATGCAGATAAAGAAGTATTACTAGTTATTGATGCAACAACAGGTCAAAATGCTATATCTCAGGTTAAAGCTTTCAAAGAAGTTGCGCCTATTACTGGATTAGTTCTAACAAAATTAGATGGAACTGCTAAAGGCGGGGTTGTAATTGGAATTGTAAATGAAAATCAAATTCCAGTTAAATTTATTGGAGTTGGAGAAACAATAAATGACATGGAAACGTTTAATAGTAGAGACTTTGTAAATTCTATTATATAAAATGAGAAAGGAAATATTAATGGAAAGAAAAAACAATAAATTTAAAAACATAAAAACAATCTTGGTTATTGTGTTTACTTTACTTTTTGTCTTTTACATGTATGCTTCTTATAGAGCAGATTATTTACAAACCTTAGAAATAGGGGAAGAGTACATAAGTGTATTTAACAAAAATATAGAATATAAACTAAAATTATTTGGAGTAAGTTTTATCGTTCTATTTTTTGTAGTACTTTTTAATAATATATCAATAAAAAAAGGATTAAAAGTATTCTTTGATGATGAAAAAAAACAGATGCCTAAGTTACCAAATAAAAGTATTGCTTTTATTACAGCGGCAATTGGAGCTATAATTATTACTTATGCATTCTTAGATAAGTTTATTTTACTTTTAAATACTACTTGGTTTGGAATTAATAATCCTGCTTTTGGTGTTGATATAGGCTTTTATTTCTTTCAAAAACCATTTGTAAATTTATTGCTAAACTATATATGCACAATATTGATTGGGTTGCTTCTATATACAACAGCCTATTATATAATTGTATTTAATACATCATTAAATGGAATAGATAGAGAACTTTTAAAGAAAAGTAAATTTATAAAAACATTAAAACGATATGCGTTCCTAATTGTGGTCACATTCACATTAAAAACTCTTTTAAATACATTCTGCATTGGAACAAATGAATTTATGACCCTAAAAGATTCGTTATCTACTAGAATTATTGGAGCTGGAATTACAGATATCTCAGTTAAAGTATGGGGATACAGAATATTATGTGTTGTCATGCTTGTTTCTTCAATTTTTATTTTAAAATATTTTTTAGATAGAAACAACACAAAAAAATTATTAATTAGTGTATGTATTGTACCTGGATATTTAATATCATTATTTATTGTTATGTTATTATTTAATTTGATTTATGTAAATAATAACAAATTAGATAAAGAAAAAGAATATATTGGTTATAACATAAGCTATACTAAACAAGCATATAACATAAAAACAGATGAAATAGAATACGAAAATTCTGATTCTATTTCAAAAGAAGATTTAAGTGACAATAGTGAAATTGTAAATAATATTAGATTACTAGATGATGAAACTATATTAAAAAATTTGAACTCATTTCAAACAAATTCAGGATATTATACTTATAGAAATACCAAATTACAAAAATACATTATTGATGGACAAGAAGAAATTGTATATGTATCTCCAAGAGAAATAGATAGTTCGTCTGATACAAGTACATATAATAATAGAACATATAGATATACTCATGGATATGGAAGCATAATAAGTTATGCAAATAAAGTAGATGAGACAGGAAATGTTGAATATGTGCAAAAAGACTTTAATTCAAATAATGAAACAATAAATATAAATGAGCCAAGAATTTATTATGGAACACAAACGAATAGCACAGTTGTTACAAAATCAAATGGAATTGCTGAGTTTGACTATCCTATAAATTCTACCACATTTAATGAATTTACGTATAATGGAAAAGCTGGTATAAAGGCTGGATTTTTAGATAGATTAATTTTAAGTATTATGAATAAAAATGTTAATATCACTTTTTCTAATGTTAATAGCGATAGTAAAATTTTATTAAACAGAAACATAATTAACAGAGCAAAACAAATAATGCCACATCTAGTATATGATGAAAATCCATATTTAGTAATTACAAATTCAGGAAAACAAGTATGGGTATTAGATGCCTATACCGTGTCAAATGAATATCCTTATTCTCAGAAAACTAATATAAAAATAGGGGATTTTAATGGGCAAATAAATTATATAAGAAACTCTGTAAAAGTATTAATTGATGCTTATGATGGAACAGTAGATTTTTATATAACTGATACAACTGATCCAATAGCAGTAGCATATGCACATGCTTATCCAAATATTTTTAAAGATAAAAATAATATTGCTACAGATATCTCAGAACATTTTGTTTATCCACAAGCTTTATATAAAGCTCAAGCTGAAATGTTAAAAGTTTATCATAATGTTACAGAAGATGTTTTATATAGAGGAGATGATACATGGGATTATGCTTATTATGCTGCAACATCAAAAACTTCTTCTAAAACTAGAATAGATGAGTATTATACTATGGTAAGAGATGACGGAGAAAACAAAATTGGACTTGTAATACCATATACTGTTTATGGAAAACAAAATATTACATCTTACTTAGTTGGAACGGTCGATAATGCTAGTAATCCAATACTTAAAATATACAGATATTCTTCTGGAAGCAATATTTTGGGACCTGAGCAATTAGACAAAGAAATAATACAAGATGAAGTAATATCTAAAGAAATAGAGAGCGTAAATGTAACAGGAACTAAAATAAGTAAAAATATTATAATTGTCCCAATTGATAATTCGTTATTATATATTGAGCCAATATTTCAGCAACAATTAAATGAAAAAAATTCTATACCATTATTAAAAAAAGTTGTTGTAGCATCTGGAAATAAAGTAGCTATTGGAAATACATTAAATGATGCATTAAATAATTTAGTTTCACAATCAGCAGTAAATATTAAGGTAGAAAATACAGATACTTTACAAGGAATAATCAATTCCATAATAGATGCAAATAATAATTTAAAAGATTCAACTAAATCACAAAACTTTGAAATGATTGGTAAAGATATAACAAAATTGCAAGAATTAATTGAAAAATTAGAAAAACAAAACATATCAAAAGAAAATGAAATAAGCGAATAAAACACATATGTTTATTATAAAAAATAAAGGCACCAGTTAATAATTTATTTTAAAATAATTAATTATGTATGTAGAGGCAATGGTTTTATGGTTGCCTAAAAGCTTAGCATCATTTAAACTAATAACTAGTAATAAAAATAAGGCTCGAACGGCTTATAATTGTTGACAAATATATGTTTTTGAAGTATAATTATTTATAGTGCTTTAAGATACGACTTCTAGTCGTATCTTAATTTATGAATAAGGAGAAAACGATGGAAGAAAAAAGTTTTGAAGAATTATTTAATGAATCTATAACAGAAAAAAGATATGATAAAACTGTAACAGGTACAGTAATCGACATATCTTCTAAAGGCGAAATATTTGTTGACTTTGGATATAAGGCAGATGGAATAATACCTAAAGTTGAATATTCAGATGATGAAAGTAAAAATCCTAAAGACGAATTTAAATCTGGAGATACAATTTCTGCTGATGTATTAAAATGGAATGATGGATTAGGAAATGTACTTTTATCATATAAAAAATTTGCAAAGAGAGAACAAGCAAAACTTGATAAATTAAAAAGAGAAGAAGAATATAAAAAAAGACAAGAACAAAGAGAATTAAAAGCTAAAAGTATTGAAGAGTTTTGGAATAACTTACAAGTAGGACAAACTTATACTGGCACAATTGCTAAAATTACGGACTTTGGATTATTTGTAGATTTAGGAGTAAGACAAGGTTTGCTACATAAATCAGAAGTTTTTTGGGATAAAGAAGAAAAACTTGATAGTAAATTTGAGGTTGGAGAAGAAATAGAAGTAACTATTAAATCATTTAACAAAGAAGAAAATAAAATTAGCTTGGCTTATCCTTTAAAAGGCGAAAATCCATGGTACAAATTAGCAAGTAAATATAATCTAAATGATATTGTTACTTGTGAAGTTGTAAAATTTGCGCCATTTGGAGCATTTGTACAAATAGAAAAGGGCTTGGAAGGTTTAGTTCATAATTCAGAAATAACAACAACAAAAAGAGTAACAAAACCTGAAGAAGTTTTAAATATTGGACAAATGGTTAATGCAAAAATAATTAATATAGACAAAGAAAATAGAAAAATTGGCTTATCTATAAAAGAATTAGAAGGAACATCTAAAGAATATGGTTATGAAGAATATATAATAAAAGGAGAAAAAAACGATGAACAATAAAAATATAAGAAATATAGCAATAATAGCACACGTTGACCATGGTAAAACAACATTAGTAGATGCATTACTAAAACAAAGCCATGTATTTAGAGATAATGAGGTTGTCCAAGATAGAGTTATGGACTCAAATGATTTGGAAAAAGAAAGAGGAATAACAATACTTTCTAAGAATACTTCTGTTCAATATGGAGATGTAAAAATAAATATAGTTGATACTCCAGGACATGCTGATTTTGGAGGAGAAGTTGAAAGAGTTTTAAAAACTGTTGATGGTGTTTTATTACTAGTAGATGCTTTTGAAGGTGCAATGCCTCAAACAAGAGAAGTTTTAAAGAAATCTTTAGCATTAGATTTAAAACCAATAGTAGTAATAAATAAAATAGATAGACCAGGTGCAAATCCAGAAAAAGTTGTTGATGAAGTTCTAGAGCTATTTATAGAGTTAAACGCAACAGACGAACAGCTAGATTTCCCAGTTGTTTATGCATCAGCAAAAAATGGTATAGCTAAAATGAATTTAGCAGATGATACTCAAGATTTAAATTGTTTATTTGAAACAATTGTAAATACAATTAATCCACCAGCATGTGATGAAGATGGAACAATGCAAATGCTTGTATCTAACATAGACTATGATGATTATGTTGGAAGAATTGCAGTTGGAAGACTAGAACGTGGTACAGTTAAAACTGGTATGAATGTTGTTGTGTGCAAAAAAGATGACAAAACTATAAATGGAAAAGTAGCAAAGGTTTATACTCATCAAGGACTAAAAAAGGTAGAAGTATCAGAAGCAAAAGCAGGAGATATTATAGAAATTTCAGGAATAGCAGATATAAATATTGGTGATACAATTTGTGATCCAGCTAATCCAGAAAAAATACCATTTGTTGATATAGATGAGCCAACAGTTTCTATGACATTTAGTGTAAACGATGGACCTTTCGCAGGACGTGAGGGAGAATTTGTTACATCAAGACATTTAAGAGATAGATTATTTAAAGAACTAGAAAAAAATGTAAGCTTAAGAGTAAAAGAAACAGATAGAGCTGAAGCCTTTGAGGTTTCTGGACGTGGAGAATTACATTTATCTATATTAATAGAAACAATGAGAAGAGAAGGTTTTGAACTTTTAGTATCTCGTCCAAAAGTTATATTTAAAGAAATAGATGGCAAAAAATGTGAGCCAATTGAAAGATTAGTTGTAAATGTACCAGATGATTGCATAGGTAATGTAATTGAAAAACTTGGTAGAAGAAAAGCTGAAATGTTAAATATGGAACCAGCAGAAGATGGACATACAAAAGTTGAATTTAAAATACCTGCTAGAGGACTAATTGGATATAGAACAGAATTCTTAACTGACACTAAAGGTGAAGGAACAATGAATCATATATTTGATTCATATGAAGAATATAAAGGTGATATTCAATCAAGAACAAGAGGAACAATAGTTGCTTGGGAAGCCGGAACATCAATAACTTATGGTTTATATAATGCACAAGATAAAGGTGAATTATTTATAGGACCTGGTGTTGAAGTTTATGAAGGTATGATAGTTGGACTAAATTCAAGAGGAGAGGACTTATCTATAAATGTTTGCAAAGAAAAGCACTTAACAAATACAAGAGCATCTGGATCAGATGATGCATTAAGATTAGTACCACCTATTCAAATGTCACTTGAAAAAGCTATTGAATTTATACAAGATGATGAATTAGTTGAAGTAACACCTAAAAACATTAGACTTAGAAAGAAAATACTAGATACTAAAACTCGTGAAAGAGAAGCAAGAAGAAATAAAGAATAAAAATAATTGGGAGATGATATTATGCCAAGAGAATATTTACAATGGGAATTTGATAGAATGGACAAAAATGATAAAAGAGTGAGAAGACGCGATCAAGAAATAAAATATTATGACAAAAGATATGATGGATTAACAAGTTATATATTATTACAATTAAAAAAGAGAAAAGCAAACATAAACGATGAAAATTTTGATATCAATTTAGATGATATAACTAATAGTATTCTTGAATCAAAACTTTTTAAAGACAGATTTTCTTTTGATAAGCAAGAAGATATAAAAAATGCAGTAAAAAGAAAAATAAATGCAGAACTAAACCAAGAAAAACAAGGACATTTAAGAGATGAATAAAAAAGAATTAGAATTAATAAAGGTAAAAGCATTAGATGATAATATTCCAATAATAATGGATGATACACTTGAATATATATTGAATATATATAAAGAACACAAAATAAGCAGTATTCTAGAAATAGGTACTGCTGTTGGTTATTCTGCAATATGTTTTACTGAAATTTTAAATGAAAATGGTTTTGTGGATACAATTGAGCGAGATGAAGACAGAATAAATCAAGCAAAAGAGAATATAAAAAAAGCAGAAGTACAAGATAAAATTAACATATTTTCAGGTGATGCAGTTGAAATATTGCCTACAATAAATAAGAAATATGATATGATATTTATTGATGCAGCAAAAGGAAAATATCCGTTCTTCTTAAATGAAGCATTAAGAATGTTAAATAAAAATGGAGTTATTTTAGCTGACAATATTCTTTATAAAGGCTACGTTATGAGCGATTATAACAAACATAAGCAAAGAACTGCTGTTAAGCATTTAAGAGAATACATAAAAGAAACAACAGAAAATCCAGAACTTGAAACACAAATTTTACAAATTGGTGATGGGCTTGCTGTTACTAAGAGGAGAGAAGATATTTGTTAGAACAATATAAAGTACATATTGATGAAGAAGAACAAGCCAAAATCATTAATAGTGTTAACAAAGAAAATTTATATGCTGATTTTATTAGTTCACAAGAGCAAGGATTTTTTAGATTTATGAACTATGTATATACTGTAGTTGATGAGCTAAAAAGAAAAGCAAAAGTAAGTCAATTTATTGAAATTAGAGCACGAATAAAAGATGTTGTAAGTGCACTTGCAAACTTTGATAAAAATAAGTTATTAGATGATGTATTTGGAATTGAAATTATTTGCGCTACTGAAAATGATATACATACCATAAAAGATGAACTTGAAAAGTATTTGCATAGTACGAGAACTAAATTTCATGATAAAACAAACGGATATAAAGCATGGCATGAATGTTATTCTGCAAAAGAAAGTGCTAAAGAACAATTAAAAAAGTGGAATTTATATGGAGAATGCGTTCCAGCAGTTGAATGTCAATTTAAAACAATGACTGTTGAACTTAATCCAGAAGCAAGTCACCATGATTATAAAAATGTAGATAAAGCACAAATGCAATCAAAACTTGGAAATGAAACACTAAAGGTTGGAATTCAAATTCCAAGAATGTGGGTTTCTAGAGAAAACGGATTCCACGAATTACAATATAAAGAAATAATTCAAAGGGTTTATCCTTTTATTGATATAACAGCAATAAAAGAACCAGAACAGATTGACTTATAATTAATTTAAATTAGGAGTAATAAACAATGAAAAATATTGAATTACTTGCACCAGCAGGTTCATATGAAAAAGCCAAAATCGCATTCTTATATGGAGCAGATGCTGTATATATGGGAACATCATCTCTTTCACTAAGAAGTAGAGTTCAAGTTAATGATGATGAATTAGAAAAAACAATAAATTATGCACATAATATTGGAAAAAAAGTTTATGCCGCTGTAAATATTTATGCATTTGATGATAAATATGACGAAGTAATAGAGCAAGCTAAAAGATTAAGTAAAATAAAAGTTGATGGAGCTATAATATCAGATGGTGGGGTAGTAGAAATTTTTAAAGAATATGCTCCCAATATTGATATTCATATTAGTACGCAAGCTAATATTGTAAGCTATCACAATGCAAATTTTTGGTATAATAATGGAGCGAAAAGAGTTATATTAGGAAGAGAATTAAACAAAGAACAAATAAAGGAAATAATAGAAAAAACTCCTGCTGATTTAGAAACTGAGATATTTGTTCATGGGGCAATATGTTTTGGATATTCCGGAAGATGCTTTCTAAGTGATTTCTTAGCATCTAGAAGTGCAAATCTTGGAGATTGTGCTCAGAGTTGTAGATGGGCATATAATGTATATGTAGAAGAGAAAAATAATCCTGGTAATTTAATGCCTGTTGATGATGATGAACATGGAACATATATTTTTTCTTCTAAAGATTTATGCTTAATAAAAGAAGTGCCAGAAATAATTGAGATGGGAGTCAATAGCCTAAAAATAGAAGGAAGACTTAAAACAGAGTATTACTTGGCATCTGTAATTAATACATATAGAACAGCGATAGACGATTATTTAAATAATCCTAGAGAATACGACTACACGAAATATTTAAGAGAATTAGAAAAAACAAAAACAAGAGGATTAACTACTTTTTATTTCAATGATAGAGCAAACAAAGATTTTCAAGAATATGAAGGAAAACAATATAATTTGGAATATGAGTTTGGAGGAAAAGTTATAGATTATTCAGAGGAAAAATCTATAATTGAAATTAGAAATAAATTATCTGTTGGAGATACCTTAGAAATCTTAATACCTGGAACAATAAATAATTATGTATTTACAATTGATAAATTATGGGATACAGAGACAGAAGAGGAAATACAAACAGTAAATCCAGGTAAATTAGGACAAACTGTTAAATTAAAATTACCAATTAAATGCGAAAAAGACTGGATAATAAGAAGAAAAAAAGATAAGTAGAAATACTTATCTTTCTTGCTTTATATTTTTTCCAATATAATACCCTAAAATTAATAATATTATTGAAATTAAACTTGATATGTTTAACGAATAATTAGGATATAGAATAAAAATACTTCCAAGTCCAAAGCCTATTATTCCAAACATTGTTTGAGAATGGTATTTGTTTAACAACATTTGTATTATTTTCATAAAAAATAATGAACCTATTATAATTCCAATTAGTATTGGAATTATAATACTAATATTTAGACTTGATATTGCAGATAGATATGTGTTATATATGCCCAAAATCATCAAAATAATTGTACTACTAACTCCAGGAACAATAATACCTATACTCATAAAAAAACCGCTTAAAATTAAAAATAAGAAACTATAATTACTAACTACATATGAAGATGAATAATTAATATAATTTTCCAAAAGTATTAATCCAATGCCAATAAAAAAACATATAAAAAATGATACATATTTTGAACTTTTTGTTTTGCTATTATCTTCTTTTATTGTATCTTTAATTAATATTGACAAACTACCTAATAATAGTCCAATAAAAACAGATTTTGTTTGAATTGGAATTAGTTCTAAACAATAGGAAATAGCACTACTAAATAGTAATATTCCGATTATAGCACCCAAACATATTGGAAATAGAAACTTAAAATTATTTTTAATATCTTTAAAAAAGCCTAATGCACTTTCTAATAATTTTTCATATAGTCCTGTAACCATACAAATAACGCCACTACTAATGCCAGGGAGTATAGCACCAGCACCAATAAATATACCTTTAATAAAGTTAACCAAATTAATCACCTATTTAAGTATATTAAAAATAAAAGGTATTATAACTAATATTATTTTATAGCTTTAATCAATGAATTCTATTTTATCCGGAGACATTCTTTTTATTCTTGCAAGTGAATATACATCAAAACCTTTTGATTCTAATTTTTCTCTACCAGGCTGAAATGATTTTTCTATTACTATACCAATTCCGCCTACATTGGCGTTTGCTTGTTTAATTATATTAATAGTACCCATAGCAGCTTCACCATGAGCTAAAAAATCATCTATTATTAATATATTATCATTTTCATTTATGTATTTTTTAGAAATAGTTAAGTTGTAATAGGAGTTCTTGGTAAAAGATTTTACTTCTGTTTGATATGTATCTGTATTTAATATTTTTGAGTTTTGTTTTTTTAAAATAACAAGAGGAACATTTAAAATTAATGCAGTCATTAATGCTGGAGCTATGCCAGAACTTTCAATTGTAAAAACCTTTGTTATATTACTTTTTTTAAAATGATTTGCAAAATCATTTCCGATTGATTTCATTAAATCTGCATCAACTTGATGATTTAAAAAACTATCAACTTTTAAAACTTCACTATTTAATACATGGCCATCTTTTATTATTCTTTCTTCTAATAATTTCATATTAATTTCTCCTATAAAAATTAATTTAATTATATATTACAATAATTTTATATGCAATACTATTGACTTAACAAGGTGAAGTTGTTTTTTCCTTGCTTTTTTATGATTCCATCTTCTTTTAAAACCTTTAATTCTCGCATCATTGCACTTCTATCTATACTTAAGTAATCTGCTAAATCTGTAAGAGAAAATGGAAGAGTAAAGGTTTTACTAAAATTATTTTCTGATAAAACACGAAAATATGAAAGAATTTTATCTCTAATTGTCTTTTTTGATAATAGTTCTATTCTCAAATTCAAGTCAGAAACTTTTGTTAATACCAATTTAGGTAAACCTAGGATTAATTCTTCGTGGATTTTACAATTTTTTTTACATTTCTTCTCAAATATATCATAGTTAAGCATTAAAACTTTTGTTTTTTCTCTTGCCTTAACAAATAACTCATTGTTAATATTTATTCTATAAAAAATTTCCCCAAATACATCATAACTATTGAATTTTTCTACAATCATTTGATTCCCATCAAAATCATATCGAATTAAATCAGCAGAACCTTCTAAAACTATACAAAGCATCTTTCTATTTACAATATAAGTAGTAATTATTTCATTTTTTTCAAATTCTTTAACCTGACATTTTTCACAATTTAATAATACTTCATTTGTAAACTTTTTTATATCAAATGCATATTTAGACATTTTAATTCTCCTTATTTAATTTTAATAAAATTAATCAAATTATACAATATTTCTGTTGCATTTGCAACAAGAATACATAAATTATTTTTTTACATTTATTTGAAAAAGTAAGTAAATAGCTAATAATAAAGAGATTTGTCATAAAAAATAATTGATTTCAATTAAAAAAAAAATTGTAATATAAATGTAATAAAAGAAATTGTCTTAGAAAAAGGCTAAAAAAAATTAGTCAAAAAAACTTTTTATATTTTTGTTGCAATTGCAACTTCTGAAAAAATATATTTGTATTATAATACAAATAACAAAGAGCTAAGGGGAGGAAAATATAATGAAAATAATCAAGAGAGATGGAACAATAGTTGACTATAATCCAGAAAAAATTAGAATAGCAATAAGCAAAGCTAACAAAGAAGTAGACGAAAAAGATATGGCATCAGAAGAAGATATTAATAAAATTATAAAATATATTGAAAAGCTAAGAAAACAAAGAATACTTGTAGAAGACATTCAAGATATAATAGAACAAAAATTAATGGCTTCTGGTAAATATGATTTAGCTAAAAAATATATTACATATAGATACACAAGAGAGCTTGTAAGAAAGGCTAATACAACAGATCAATCAATAAAAGAATTAATTGATGGTGAAAGTGAGTATTGGAATAATGAAAACTCTAATAAAAATGCAACAATTGTTACTACTCAAAGAGATTATTTAGCTGGTATAACAAGCACAGATATAACTAGAAGATTTTTATTACCAGAAGATATTGTAAAAGCTCATGATGAAGGAATTATACATTTCCATGATGCAGATTATTTTGCTCAAAATGCTTTACATAACTGTGATCTAATAAACTTAGAAGATATGCTACAAAATGGAACTAATATTAATGGAGTTATGATAGAGAAACCTCATAAATTTTTAACTGCTATGACTATAGCTACTCAAATTATTACAGCTGTTACATCTAGCCAATATGGTGGTGCAACTGTTACAATGACTCATTTAGCTCCATTTGTTAGAGAAAGTTATAAAAGATATTTAAAAAAATATCAAGAAAGAAATTTAAGTAAAGAACAATGTGAAAGATTTGCGAAAGAAGACTTAGCAAAAGAAATTAAAGATGGGGTTCAAACATTCCAATATCAAATTAATTCAATGACTACAACAAATGGACAATCTCCTTTCTTAAGCGTTTGTTTTTATTTAGGGGAAACAGAAGAATATAAAGAAGAATTAGCAATGATAATAGAAGAATTCTTAAAACAAAGAATTGAAGGAATGAAGAACGAAAAAGGTGTATTTATAACACCAGCATTTCCAAAACTTTTATATGTATTAGAAGAAGATAATATAAAAGAGGGTAGCAAATATTGGTATTTAACTGAACTTGCTGCAAAATGTACAGCAAAACGTATGGTGCCAGATTATATATCTGAAAAAATTATGAAGCAGCTTAAAGGCGGCGATGTATATCCCTGCATGGGTTGTAGAAGCTTTTTGACACCTGACCCTGTTGCGCATAAATACTATGGCAGATTTAATCAAGGCGTAGTTACAATTAATTTAGCAGATATAGCTTTTAGTTCTCATGGTGATATGGATGAGTTTTGGCGCATCTACGATGAACGATTGGAATTATGCCATCGTGCATTACAAACTCGCCATGAGCGTTTATCTCATGCAATAGCTGATGTATCACCAATTTTATGGCGCTATGGTGCGCTCGCGCGCCTACCACAAGGTGCTAGCATACATGAATTATTACACCATAATTATTCCACACTATCTCTTGGCTATGCTGCATTATACGAATGTGTTAAATATATGACTGGTGAAAGCCATACTAAAGGCGGTAAAAAATTCGGTCTGGCTGTTATGCAACATTTAAATGACGCCTGCACCAAATGGCGAGAAGAAGAAGATATTGGTTATAGTGTTTATGGTACTCCTATTGAATCTACTACATACAAATTTGCTAAATGCTTAAAAAAGCGTTTTGGTAATGATATTTTTGTTAAATTAGACGGAAAAGATAGAAACTATATAACTAATAGTTATCACGTTCCTGTATTTGAGGAAATAGATGCATTTACAAAACTTGCACTAGAGTCTGAATTTCAAGAGCTAAGTCCTGGTGGCGCAATTAGTTATATTGAAACGCCTAACTTGCAAAACAATATTGAGGCAGTAGAGGAAGTCATGAAATTTATTTATGACCATATTATGTATGCCGAGCTCAATACTAAGAGCGACTATTGCCAAGAATGTGGATATAATGGTGAAATTTTAATTGATGACAATATGGAATGGTATTGTCCCAATTGTAGAAATAGGAATCATGAAACTTTAAACGTGGCGCGACGCACCTGTGGTTACATCGGTTCTCAATTCTGGAATTATGGCCGCACAGAAGAAATAAAAGATAGGGTTCTTCATCTATGAAATATGCTGATATAAAATTTAATGATACCGCTAATGCACCAGGAGTATGTGTATCATTCTACACCTAGGGTTGTGATCATCATTGCCGTGGATGTCATAACCCTGAGACCTGGGATTTTGATGAGGGCAAAGAATTTACCCCTGAAACATTAGAACAAATAGATAAAGCACTAACCGCTAATAATGTGCATCGTGATTTTTGTTTATTAGGTGGCGAACCATTACATGAGCAAAATTTAATGTTATCATATTTATTAGTAGAGCATATTCGCCAAACACATCCTGATGTAAAAATATATACATGGTCTGGTTATTTATATGAAGACTTGCTTGAAATAGCAAAAACTAATCACAAATTAAGATTTATATTAGATAACTCAAATTATTTAATAGATGGACCTTTTATCCTTGCCAAACGAGATATCACATTATGGATGAGGGGTTCGCCTAATCAACGCATTTGGGATTTAAAAAATAAAAAAGAGATAAAGGAGAAAAGTGAGCTATGATTATTACTCTATGTGGTAGCACTAGATTTAAAGATTTATTTTTTACCGTAGCTAAAGAATTAACACTAGCCGGTAACATAGTTCTTATGCCCATGGTTTTTCATCATGCCGACAATGATGAGTTAACCGAAGAACAAAAAATTCGTCTTGACAATTTGCATAAACTCAAAATTAATATGAGCGATGCTATTTATGTTATTAATTATGGTGGATATATCGGCAAATCTACCTACGGCGAAATTGATTGGGCTAGCAAACTAAATAAACAGATATTTTTCTTAGAAAGTGCTGAACAAATACCCCAAGAGGAAAAAGTCGAGACTAAGGAGGAAGCTGAAGAATGAAAGCTTATCTTGCGGGGCCTATTTTTACAGAACGAGATAGAAATTTTAATTCATATTTAGAAAGTGAAATTTTAAAAAGATGCCCAGATTTAGATTTATATTTGTCTCAAAATAACAAAAGTATTAATGATAAATCGGGTTGTGCAACCTCAGCTGATATTTACGTAGGAGACGTAACTCGTTTAAAGGCAGCAGATTTATTAATTACAGTAACATCAGCGGACATGCCTCCGATTGGAACTTCGTATGAAACCGCTTATTTTTGCGGGCTTTGTGAAAATAATAGAAATAAATATATAATTTCATTATACGATGATTGTCGAGAAGGTAGTCATACATATTCTGAAGCCAAATTAGAGGCTATGTTAAGTGGTATGGCAGAAAATCAATGGCCATATATCAATTTACTTGCTGTAGGCTATATTAAAAAGTTCGGTGAAATATGTTTCACTAGTCAGGAATTAATTAATCAGGTAGAAAAATGGTATAAAATGCAAATTGATCCCCGAACCAGCGGTATTTATAAAATAACAAATTTAAAAAATGGTTTAGTATATATTGGACAAACTCGTGATTTTAATGCTAGGTATTTATCTCACTGGCGTTTAGATAAAGAAACCAATTCTCCTTTACATATTGATATGAAAGAATTGGGTAAGGAATATTTTAAATTTGATATTCTTGAAAAGTGTAATCTTGACCAATTAGACACTCGTGAAAAATATTGGATAGCCTATTATGATTCTTATAATCTGGGATATAATCAAGATACTGGTGGCTCAGGATATAAGGGGGACAATGATTTTGAATCCGCCCAAATAATTAGCGTATATAGTTATAATCTTGACGGTACTTTTGACCAAGAATATAAATCTATCTCTGCAGCCATGAGGTCTTTAGGATTAAAAAGTAATAATATAACAAGAGCTATTTCATTTAATGATAATCACCATATTAGTGGAGAAAAAATGTGGCGCTATCAAAAATTTAATAAAATTGAACCGTATGAGCCTCCTACCATGGGAAAAGAGATCTTTTGTTATGATTTAACCACTCGGCTGTTTATTAAAGGATACCCCAATGCAATTGCTGCGGGTAAAGAATTAACTGGAAAAAGACAGCCTCATATAAATAGCGTTGCAACCGGTAAACGTAAAAGCTGTTGTGGTTTTTTATGGTCATATCAATATTATGAAAAATTACCCGAAAATTATTGGGAATTAGAAGAGGAGGCACTTGGAATATGATTTATGGTATTAATGACAAACCACCAATAGGAAAAATGATAACCTTTGCTATCCAAATGCTATTGTCAATATTTGTGGCGACCGCTCTTATTGCGCAAATCTGCGGGGTCGCCACATCAGGCGCGCTTGTTGGTGCTGGTCTCGCCACAGTAATTTACCTTATTACAACTCGTGGCCAGTCGCCTATGTTTATTTCAAATAGTGGCGCCTTCGTAGCACCGGTATTACTTGCTCTAGGTGCTGGTGGTTATACCGCAGTCGCAATAGGTGGTTTAACTACTTGCATTATTTATTGCTTATTTGGTTTTATATTTAGTCGCACATCAGTTGACAATATATATAAAATCTTTCCTAAATCTTTGATAGGTGCAGTTACCGTAGTTATTGGTATTAATCTCATGCCTTTTATTTTAACCTATGTACAAATCAATGGTGACATTAATATGTGGGGTGTTACTTTAGCAATGGTAACCATGCTGGTTACAGCTTTAGTTTCGCATTATGCTAAAGGTATGTGGAAAATACTTCCATTTCTTATTGGAATATTTGCTGGTTATGTATGTGCAATTATCCTTACTGTAACTGGTCTTTGCCCACTTATTGACTTTAGTGTATTTACTAATCTTTCACTGTTTAGTATGCCTAACTTCGCATTTTCTCTCATACGTCCTGTTGCTTGGTCAGTTCTAGTTCCTGTTATTATAGTTTATATTGCCTATACCATTAGTGCAATGATGGAATGTTTAAGTGATCACGCCGCATTGGGTGGAATTATTGGCGTTGATCTTTACCGCAAACCTGGTCTGGGCAAAATTTTCTGTGGCGAGGGTCTTGCTAATCTATTTAGTGCATGTGTTGGTGGTCTGGGTGCTTGCAGCTATGGCGAATCTGTTGCATGTATTGGTTTTTCTAAAGTTGCATCTGTATGGGTTACTGGTCTAGCTTCAATTTTTCTTATCATTCTTGGATTCTTGGCGCCAGTGCAGGCCTTTATCGCTTCCATACCTAGCTGCGTATTTGCAGGAAGTGCAATAATTTTATATGGGTTTATTGCTTGTAGTGGTGTAAAAATGCTGCAACATGTTGATTTGAATATACAGAAAAATTTAATTATAGTATCAGTTGTTCTATCTCTTGGCATTAGTGGCATAGCAATTGGCGGCGCCACGTTTTCCCTCAGCGCCACAGCTCTTGCTCTTGTAATTGGTATTATATTAAATTTTATTTTGCGTGATAAAAAGGTTGACGTAGAATAAAAAATATGATACAATAAAATAAAAAGAGGTAAAATAATGATAACAGTTCCTAATAAACAGGTTCTATTTGCTTTACCCCGTGCCCCAAAAGATAATGAGCTTGCTGTGTGCGAAGATACACAGCAAGCTTATGTGGGTAAAAATGGCAAATGGGAACCAATGGATACCAAAAGCGAAGTAAAAGTTAATTTATATGAAATTAATAAAGCAGTAATGGCGCAAATGAAGCCATTAAATCTCAAACAACGTCTTGAAGCAGTAGAAGTAATCAAAGAATTTTGTGGCGACGCCACATCAAATAATTATTATATGCTACTTTGTAAGGATTTAAATTATTATACAATATTCACAATTAAAAATAATAATATAGGTTCAACCCCAATAGCATCTACAACGTTAAAATGTGCTGAAGATATGGGTCAGATTGTTAGTGTAGAGAAGAATAATGATATGAATAGTATTGAGATTTGGGTAAAGGATAAAAATGATGCATATTGTATGATATTTTTCGATTATACAGCGGGCGTTGTCCCAGTAAAGGTGTGAATAAAATGAAGAAAATAATTTGTCATGTTGAGTTATGGGATATGTCTCAGCATCCTGTTCTATTGGATTGTGGGCAAATTACAGAATTACCAGAATGTCCTTTAGATAAATTAGATGAAATGCTGGCCATGTATAGCCAAAAATATGATACTAATTCAATTGCTTTATATGGCGCAAAGAAATATAATGAAAAATTAGCTCATGATATTTATGAGTATAGCGCTACCCATTATGGAATAAATGATTTAGAAATAGAGGTAAATTAATGAAGCATTTAATTAAAGTTCAGGAAGTCTATCGTGTTAATACCGATGCAGAGGCTGAAGCATTGATTGCTGAAGCTAAGAATGATAATCGGTTTGTTCTTGTTAAATATAATTGTGAATCCAAAGAGGTAAAGGCCAAGGGCGAAGTTATTGATGAATATATACGTATTACGCTCAATAAAGTATTTACCGATGAAAAGATGCCCGATAGCAAAGTAAGTATTGACTATGTAATTGAGGAGCCTAATTATGGCACATTTTGAAAAAGTATCTAAATATGCTGATGTCGATCTTATAATGCCTAGTCGCGCCACCGAATATTCAGCAGGATATGATTTGTATGTGGCTGAGGATACTATAATTCCTCCCATGGAAGAACATATTCATGCCATGAAAACTGCATCTGGTAGCCCTACTGGAAGAGTTTTCACGCTTGAACAGATGAAAGATATGACAAAAATCCTCGGTGCCAAACCTACTCTTGTTCCCACGGGTATGAAATGCAAACTTGAATATAGGACATATTTAAAGCTTGTTCCTCGTAGCTCTACACCGCTCAAGTATTGGCTTGTTATGGCAAATGGTGAAGGTATAGTGGATGCTGATTATTATAATAGTCCTGAATCCGAAGGACATATATATCTACAGTTTATTAATCTTTCACCATTTCCTATTAAATTGCAAAAAGGCGAATGCGTGGCGCAAGGCATTATCTGTCCTTATGGTTTAACTGAAGATGATATTCATGGCGGAAAACGTATGGGCGGACATGGGAGCACTACTACGTGATTCTTTTAGCATTAGATTAGGCATCACAAACATCTGGTTATGCAGTATTTAACGATTAGGAATAGTTAATCGCTAGCGGCGCATTTACAATATCTGGGTCATTAGAAAAGCGATTAATGAAAATACGATAGAAAATTTAGCAATTAATTATTGAATATAATATCACAGAAGTTGTTTTAGAAGATATTCAAATGGAAAAAGACGTGGGTAATAATGTCGTAACATTTAAAGCATTAGCTGAAGTAATTGGTGTTATTGCTGAACTATTAGCTGAATTAAAAATTCCATTTAAGATTATTCCCTCATCTA
>OIZL01000558.1_pt1 | contig 26753 bp, 30 predicted proteins | sample 1588541 | NCBI WGS metagenome assembly OIZL01 (sample SAMN03283285) | human gut metagenome | biome: human-associated habitat; material: feces | host: Homo sapiens | place: Peru | collected 2012 | reverse complement strand
GACGAGATACAGCTTTATTTCGATAAAAATTTAGAAGTATTGAAAACTGTGATTTCCTGTGCGGAAAAGGCAGCGAAAATCCGTAAGACCGAGGAGCGCGCAAAGACAAACCTTCTGACAAAACAGAAGTTTTCTTTTGATTCCAACGGAAAGCTTGCCAACTGTGAATCCAGAGATGCCTCCAAATGTGAGATCTTCATTGTGGAGGGAGATTCTGCAGGTGGCAGTGCCAAAACAGCCCGAAACCGTATGTATCAGGCGATTCTGCCGATCCGAGGCAAAATCCTGAACGTGGAGAAGGCGAGTATTGACAAGGTGCTTGCCAACGCAGAGATCAAAACAATGATCAATGCGTTTGGATGCGGCTTTTCAGAAGGATACGGAAATGACTTTGATATCGCAAAGCTGCGCTATGACAAGATCATTATCATGGCCGATGCGGATGTGGATGGTGCCCATATTTCGACACTGCTCCTCACATTATTTTACCGGTTCATGCCGGAGCTGATTTATGAGGGGCATGTCTATATTGCCATGCCACCGCTCTATAAAGCCATGCCGTCAAAGGGGGCAGAAGAATACCTTTATGATGATAAAGCCCTTGAAAAGTATCGTAAGAGACATAAAGGGCCGTTTACCCTGCAACGCTACAAAGGTCTTGGTGAGATGGATGCACAGCAGCTGTGGGAGACTACACTGGATCCTGAGACAAGAATGATGAAGCAGGTCGAGATCGAGGATGCCCGCATGGCATCAGAGGTTACGGAAATGCTGATGGGAACAGAGGTTCCACCGAGAAAAGAATTTATTTACCGGCATGCACAGGATGCCGAACTGGATGTCTAAAAGGAGATCACAGATAAAACATGGATGACAGAATCATTAAAACCGAATATTCCGAAGTGATGCAGAAATCGTACATAGACTATGCCATGAGTGTTATCATTGCAAGAGCACTTCCGGATGTCAGAGACGGCCTGAAGCCGGTACAGCGAAGAACCCTGTATGATATGTATGAGCTGGGAATAAGATATGACAGACCCTACCGTAAATCGGCGCGTATCGTGGGCGATACCATGGGTAAATACCACCCGCACGGCGACAGCTCCATCTATGACGCGCTGGTCGTGATGTCGCAGGATTTCAAGAAGGGACTGCCGCTGATCGACGGGCACGGCAATTTCGGAAATATCGAGGGAGACGGCGCGGCTGCCATGCGTTACACGGAGGCAAGGCTTCAGCAGATCACGCAGGAGGCGTTTCTGGCGGATCTGGACAAAGATGTCGTGGACTTCATTCCAAACTTCGATGAGACGGAGAAGGAGCCTTCGGTGCTCCCTGTTAAGATTCCCAATCTTCTGATCAACGGATCAGAGGGTATCGCGGTAGGAATGGCGACCAGCATCCCTCCGCACAATCTGGCAGAAGTCATCGAAGCGACCAAAGCGTATATGCGGGATGAGTCGATCTCGACCAGAGAACTGCTGCATTACCTCAAGGGACCGGACTTCCCGACCGGAGGCATCGTGATCAACGAGGACGAACTGCTTGAAATCTACGAGACGGGTGCGGGCAAGATCAAGCTCCGCGGAAAAGTTGAGGTGGAGAAGGCGAAGGGCGGAAAGACAAACCTGGTCATCACCGAGATCCCTTACACGATGATCGGAGCCAATATCAGCAAATTCCTGATGGACGTGGCGGCGCTTTCCGAGACGAAGAAGACGCAGGATATCGTCGATATCTCCAACCAGTCCTCCAAAGAGGGAATCCGCATCGTCATTGAGCTGCGCAAGGATACAGATGTAGAAAACTTTAAGAATATGCTCTACAAAAAGACCAGACTGGAGGACACGTTCGGCGTCAATATGCTTGCAATCTGCGACGGCAGACCGGAGACGATGGGGCTGAAACAGATCATTCGGGAGAATGTGAAATTCCAGTATGAGGTTGCGACCAGAAAATATAAGAATCTTCTGGAGAAAGAGCTGGAGCGCAAGGAGATCCAGGAGGGACTGATCAAGGCGTGCAACGTGATCGACCTGATTATCGAGGTGCTGCGCGGTTCGAAGGACAGAGCCATGGCGAAGGCATGTCTGATTGAAGGAAAGACAGACGGGATCAAGTTCAAATCCCGCGAGTCAAAGATCATGGCCGAGCAGCTTTCCTTTACGGAAAAGCAGGCGAACGCGATCCTGGATATGCGTCTGTACAAGCTGATCGGACTGGAGATAGAGGCGCTGATCAACGAGCACGAAGATACGATGGCAAACATCTACCGCTATGAGGATATCCTTGCGAGACGGGATTCCATGGCGCAGGTGATCATCAACGAGCTGGATGAGATCAAGGAGCGCTACGGGAAGAAGAGAAAGACACAGATCACCAACGCGCAGGAGGCGGTCTTTGTAGAGAAAAAGGCAGAAGAGATGGACATCGTATTCCTGATGGACCGCTTCGGCTATGTGAAAACAATAGACACGGCGACCTACGAGCGCAACCGGGAGGCGGCCGATTCGGAGAACCGGTTTGTCTTTACCTGCAAAAATACCGGAAAGGTCTGCCTGTTCACCAATACAGGACAGCTTCACACGATCAAGGCGATGGATATTCCCTATGGAAAATTCCGTGACAAGGGCGTGCCGGTCGACAATATCAGCAATTATGATTCCGCGAAGGAACGGATCGTCTATGCGGCGAGCCAGAGCGATCTCAACCTGTACCGGATGATCTTTGTCACAAAACAGGCGATGATGAAGGTCGTAGACGGCGGAGAATTCGATGTGGCAAAGAGGACCGTTGCTGCCACCAAGCTGCAGGATAACGACGAGGTCGTGAGCGTGACCGCGCTCAAGGAACAGAGAAATATCGTCTTACATTCCAAAGGCGGCTATTTCCTGCGCTTTGCGATCGAGGAGATCCCGGAGAAAAAGAAGGGCGCAGTAGGCGTGCGCGGCATGAAACTGGGTGACAAGGACGAGCTGGAAGAGGTATACTATACCCAGAATACCGTGGAGCAGACGATCATGTATGGCGAGAAGCAGCTGGAACTGAATAAGATCAAGCTGGGCAAGCGTGATGGAAAGGGCGTAAAGGTGAGAATGAATTGAGAGTGATAGCCGGAACGGCGAGAAGCCTGAGATTAAAGACGCCGGAAGGACTGGACACCAGACCGACGACAGACCGGATCAAGGAGACGCTGTTTAATATGCTGCAGCCGTACATCCCGGACGCGGTGTTCGTGGATCTGTTCAGTGGAAGCGGCGGGATCGGAATCGAAGCCCTCAGCAGGGGCGCGAGACATGCGTATTTTGCAGAGAATGGAAAAGAGGCGCTGGGCTGTATCACGGAGAATCTGAATTTCACCCATCTTTCGGATCGTGCGACGGTGCTGAAACAGGACGCGGTCAGCGCGCTGTCCGGAATCCACGAAAGACAGGTCGACGTCATTTTTATGGATCCGCCGTACGAGGCGGGATATGAGAGGCAGGTGCTCTCGGTACTGCGCACGATGCCGTATGTGACGGAGGATACGCTGATCGTGGTGGAGGCGTCCCTTTCGACAGATTTTTCCTATGTTGCACAGATGGGCTATACGCTGAAAAAAGAAAAATGTTATAAGACCAACAAACATGTCTTTCTTGAAAAGGCGCCGGAATGACGCCTTTTTGAAAAAGAGAGGAGACGGAAGAAGGGCAGAATTATGAAAGCAGCGATTTATCCGGGCAGTTTTGATCCGGTGACATACGGACACCTTGATATTATCCGGCGGGCATCCGAAATTTTTGATGAACTGACGGTGAGCGTGTTGAATAATAAAACAAAGACTCCATTGTTTTCTGTGGAAGAACGTGTTAAGATGTTAGAAGAGGCGACGAAGGATCTTCCGAACGTGACGGTGGATTCTTTCAGCGGTCTTTTGATCGATTATGCGAAGGAAAAAGACGTGCATGTAGCGATCAGAGGACTTCGGGCGATCACGGATTTTGAATATGAACTACAGATCGCGCAGACCAACCGGAAATTTTCCGGCGGTGATCTGGATACGATGTTTTTGACGACCAGTCTGGAGTATGCCTATCTGAGCTCCTCTACGGTCAAGGAGATCGCAAGTTTTAATGGAGATATTTCGCAGTGTGTGCCGCCCTTTGTCGCAGACATGATCTATAAAAAATTTAATTGCAGCAGATAGGAGTAAGGTAGAAGCATGAGCAGTAGAATCGAACAGCTTATCGACGAAATTGAAGATTACATTGACGGCTGTAAATACCAGCCTTTGTCTAAGACCAATATTATCGTGAATAAGGAAGAGATAGACGAACTTCTGCGGGAGCTTCGCATGAAGACGCCGGACGAGATCAAGCGGTATCAGAAGATCATCACCAACAAGGAGGCGATCCTGAACGATGCCAGGGCGAAGGCAGAAGCGCTGATCAAGGACGCTACGGTGCAGACGACCGAGCTGATCAACGAGCATGAGATCATGCAGCAGGCATATGCGCAGGCGAATGAGGTTGTGCGGATGGCGTCGACGCAGGCGCAGGAGATACTGGATAATGCGACAACGGAGGCTAACGGCGTCAAGACGGCTGCCATGCAGTATCTCGATGAGATGCTGGCGAATCTCGAGAATCTGATGACGACGACGCTCTCAACGACGACGGCGCATTACGAGAGCTTCTACAATGCGATCAACGGCTATAATGAGACGGTGAGAGCAAATCGCGCCGAGCTGCATCCGGTTGAGGTTGAGAAGATGCTCAAGGAGGCAGAGGGGGAAGAGGAACCTCATGAGCTGAATCTGATGTAGATCGCATAAGATACAAATACTGAATGAGTGCGGATAGACAAGCCGGTTTCGTGGAAGCCGGCTTTTCCTATGTAATATATAAAATGAAAAGTGTTGATGGAAGTGTGCATGATCTGATTTGCAGAATAGTTACAAGGAGAAAAGACAGGGATGGCAAAATATGGAAAGCTGCTTCTTTTGCTGTGCGTATGCTGGCTGGGATTTGGCCCGGCAGTGACAGCAAATGCGCAGGAGGAACGGCCGGTGCGCGTGGTCATTGATCCGGGACACGGCGGGGAAAACCTCGGCGCGCAGTATGAAGATTACACCGAAAAGGAAATGACCATGATCGTCGCGCAGGCGATGAAGGAAGAACTGGAACAGTATCAGGGGATTGAAGTGTATCTGACAAGAGAGGGTGATGCGGAGCTGTCACTGAAAGAGCGCGCAGAGTATGCGGCACAGATGGATGCGGATTTTCTGTTCTGCCTTCACTTTAATATGTCGGAACACCATACGCTTTTCGGCGCAGAGTGCTGGGTGTCGGCCTTTGGGGAAAATTACAGCAAAGGGTACAGTTTCGCCAGTGCGGAGATGGAGCTTCTGACGGAGAAGGGGCTGTATTCCAGAGGGATCAAGACCAGACTTAACGATAAAGAGACAGACTACTATGGGATCATCAGACAGGCCGTGGAGCTGGATGTTCCCTGTGTCCTGATCGAGCACTGTCACCTGGATCAGGCGAATGACCAGCCCTATTACGATCATGGAGAAAAGCTGCGGGAGTTTGGAAGGCTGGATGCCACGGCGGTGGCTCAGTATTTTGGACTGTACTCAGAGACACTGCAAAAGGATTTCCACACTTATCAGAGGGTCGAGGTTGCTGTGCCTGAGAACGTGATGCGGCCGGATGAGACGGAGCCGGAGGAATGTGCGATCGAGCTTGTGGAGCAGGACGCAGAAAGCGGTGATGTGACGATCCGTGTGACGGCGTCGGATGCAGAGAGTGGTATGCTATACTATAACTACAGCTATGACGGCGGACAGCATTACTCGGAGCTGATCCGGTGGCCGGACAGGACGGCGGACAGTTTTACGGTTACGATCGAGATCCCGTTAGGGACGGCGCCGGTTCTGTCGGTGAACGCCTACAATGGGTACGATCTGTATACGACCAGCAACGAACTATCGCTGCCTGCGGTAGAACCTGAGGAGCCGGAGGCAGATCCTCAGGAGGAAATCCAGATACAGGAGCTTCCTGCCGAAGAGGCGGAACCTGCGGGGGAGAAAAGTGCAGAGGAGGCAAAGAGCGGTGCGGAGATCGGTATCATACCGGTTGTCTGCCTGATCCTCTTAGCGGGGCTTGCAGCGTCGCTTATCATCCTGCGATATGGAATCCGGCAAAGAGGACGCAGACGGCGTAGAAGGCGAAGGTAAGGAAGGTCTGGATCACTTTGTGAAAGACATAACCGGAGATGGAAAGGTCGGTGTCGGAGATCATGCTGTAGGTCTGTGCGATACAGGAGAACCCGCCGAAGGGCAGAAGCACCAGAACCGACAGCGCACAGGAAGGATCACTTTGTCCGATCCCGCTGGTGATCTCCAGAATACAGCTTCCCAGCGAAGAAAGGGCGGAACAGTGCAGTGGTAAGGGCGTCCACAGGATGTTGAGCAGATTAAAAAAGACCATATAGCCGCCCAGCTTTGCAATCCCGACAAGGCCGGAGACGATCGAGCTGTCGATGGCGGCAAAGAGGACGGAAGCGTTTCGGTCCAGGGACGCGCCTGCGAGCGCGGAAGCGCCGAGCGCCATATACGGTGCGTCAAAGTCAGGAAGCCGCCCCGCCAGACGGAGGAGCGCGCCGTAGCAGAGTGGAATCCCGTACATGGCGAAAAGCAAAAGAGGGCTCGTGGTCAGGCGCAGGGAAGGGATCACATAGCTCAGGAAATAGATCGGGCCGATGTTGTTGCAGAAGGCAAGCAGATAGGCGGCTTCCTGCCGGCTGATCCGGGAGGAAGAATACAGTTCGCCGACGATGCGCGCGCCCATCGGAAAGCCGCAGAGGAAGCCCATCAGGATCGTGTAGGAACCGTTTTTGCTGGTGCCGAAAACGCGATGAAGAACCGGGTGCAGAAAACAGGTAAACTGCGCGGTGAGATCCAGCCGGATCATGATCCCGGAGAGGATCATGAAGGGGAGCAGCGCCGGGATCATCTTCTGAAACCAGAGTGTGACTCCGGTAAAGGCATAACCAAGAGCCTTGGAGGGATAGCACAGGAGCAGGCTGACAAGGTAGAGGCTTATGACGGTGAGAAGAAGCCGGTATAGATGCCTGAGAGAAAATCGACGACGCATAGGCTGACGGATCCTACTTTGAAATTCTTTGTATTACCTTATTCGGGTAAGGCACAAATCATGCGGACAGATTTATGATCCGGTAACAGAGGCGGTATCGCAGAGGGAGAGAGAGATGCGACTGGACAAATATTTGTGTGACGGAAATTACGGTACGAGAAGTCAGATCAAAAAAGATATCCGCAGCGGTCTGGTGTGTGTAAACGGAGAAGTCTGCAAAAAGCCGGAGCAGCAGATCCGGGAAGAGGCAGACCAGATCACCTGCCGCGGGGAAATCTGCGGTTATGAGCGGTTTGTCTATCTGATGCTGAACAAGCCTGCTGGCGTCGTTTCGGCGACGGAGGATGCGAGGGATAAGACCGTGCTGGATCTGCTGGATCCGAAGGACCGAAGAGATCTTTTTCCGGTGGGACGGTTAGACAAAGATACCGAAGGACTGCTCCTTCTGACGAATGACGGGGCGCTCGCCCATGAGCTGTTGTCGCCGCGAAAGCACGTGGAGAAAGAATACGAGTGCCATCTGGCGAGAGAGCTTTCAGAGGAAGCAAAACGGATGCTGGAACAGGGAGTGGATATCGGCGAGAAGAAGCCGACGCGCCCGGCGAAGGTGACTATGCTGGAACCTTCGAAGATCACGCTGGCGATCACGGAGGGGAAATTCCATCAGGTGAAGCGGATGCTGAAGGCTGTTGAAAATGAGGTTGTGTACCTAAAGCGGATCCGGATGGGCAGTCTGGTTCTGGACGAAGCGCTGCCAAAGGGAGCGTACCGGAGACTGACAGATGAGGAGAAAGACAAGCTATGTTCAAAGCGGTAATTTTTGATATGGACGGTTCGCTGGTAGATTCCATGTGGATCTGGAAGGCAATCGATATTGAGTATCTTGGGAGATTCGGGATCGAACTGCCGGAGGATCTGCAGGATAGCATCGGAGGAAAAAGCTTCACGGAAACCGCCGTGTATTTCAAGGAGCGCTTTCAGCTTCCGGACAGCATCGAACAGATCAAGGAAGCGTGGAACCGGATGGCGTGGGATAAATATGAGAGAGAAGTCCCGCTCAAAAAGGGTGTGGAAGGCTTTCTTTTGCGCTGTAAGGAACAGGGGATCCTGCTTGGCATCGCAACCAGCAATTCCAGGGAACTGGTAGACAATATCGTCAAGGTACATCATCTGGACGATTATTTTACCTGCGTCATGACCGGATGTGAGGTGGAAAAGGGAAAACCGGCGCCGGACATTTATCTGGCGGTTGCAAACCGGCTGGGCGTCAAACCGCAGGAATGTCTGGTCTTTGAAGATATCGTGCAGGGGATCCAGGCGGGACAGGCCGCAGGCATGAAGGTCTGCGCTGTGGACGATGCGTTTTCCAAGGCGCAGGAAGAGGAAAAAAGACGGCTGGCAGATTATTATATTGAAGATTATACACAGCTTACGGATTCCTTTTCAGCGGAATTTGATGTAAGATAAGAGTGTTAAAGACAATAGACAGAGCCGGGCGCAGATTTACGCGTACCGGAAAGAGAGAATCACAGAAAATGGAGTATATCGGATGAAAAATAAGATCACGCCAAAGGGATCCTTCGGATACATTCAAAACCGAAAAAGATTTACCGCGGTCAGGACCGTCCTGTATTTTGCACTGAGTATCAGCCTTTATGTGGCGGGATATGTCACGACCGGAAGCAACAAGAATTTGCTGACCATCGTCGCAGTGCTGGGATGTCTGCCCTCCTGCAAGAGCGCCGTCAATTTTATCATCTTTCTGAGGGCAAAGGGTTGTTCGCAGGAGCTGAGAGATGCGGTTAAGAAGTTTGACACGGAGCTGACCTCCTTTTACGATCTGTACTTTACCTCCTATCAGAAGAATTATCAGGTCAGCCATATGGTTCTCAAGGGAAATGTGCTCTGCGGGATCACAGAAAGCGAGAAATGCGATGTGAATGAGGCGCAGAAGCACCTGGAGCAGATGCTTTTGCAGGAAGGGATCAAGAATATGACGGTTAAGATCTTTTCTGATCGCAGGAAGTATATTGACCGACTAAGTCAGTTGACGGAGCTTGAGACAGAAGAGAATAAGAACAGGGATGAGATCGTGAATCTGCTGTATTCCATCTCATTATCGTGAGGTCAGTATGTATCAGAAACAGATCACAGACAGGGAGGCGGGACAGCGCTTCGACAAGTATCTGCACAAGCTGCTGCCGGAGGCGGGAAGCAGCTTCCTGTATAAGATGCTCCGCAAAAAGAATATCACGCTGAACGGGAAAAAGGCGGATGGAGGAGAAAAACTGACGTCCGGAGATCAGGTGGAGATCTTTTTCTCGGAGGAAACGCTCGCCAAATTCATGGGAAGCGCGGCGGACGATGAATATACGGCGGCTTATCAGAAATGTAAGGGGATCACCGTTCTGTATGAAAACGGACATATCCTGCTCGCGGATAAACCGGCCGGGGTGCTGACACAGAAGGCGAAGTGGGATGATGTCTCGCTGAATGAGTGGCTGATCGGGTATCTCCTTGCAAAAGGGGAAGTGACGCGGATGGATCTGCAAACGTTCAAACCCTCTGTCTGTAACCGACTGGACAGAAACACCAGTGGGATCGTGCTCTGTGCCAAAACGGTTGCCGGAGCGCAGCTTCTTGGCGGGCTTTTGCAGGATCGGACGCTTCACAAGTACTATCAGCTTTATGTGAAGGGGAAGATGCAGGAGGAGCGGCAGATCGAAGGGGTTCTGGTCAAGGACGGCAGAACCAACCGGGTGACGGTGAAAAGGCTGACAAAGGGGACGGAGGCGGCGCATGAGGATACGGATGCGCAGAAAGAATCATATATCTGTACCAGATACAGACCGCTCTCCGTATGCGGAGATAAGACGCTGCTGGAGGTGGAGCTGCTGACCGGAAAGCCGCATCAGATCCGTGCGCATCTGGCGAGCATAGGGCATCCGCTCCTTGGCGATTACAAATACGGGGATGCGCGCTGGAATGATGAGTACAAACGAAGCTGTCAGGTGAGGGCACAGCTCCTGCACGCATATAAGGTTGTGTTCCCAAGGCTTGAAGAGCCGTTTGGGGATATCAGCGAAAAGACGTTTCTCTCGCCTTTGCCGGAGGTGTTTGCACGGGTGCAGAGACAGGATGCGGACAGAGCAAAAGGGACAGGAAGGGCAGAGAATTAGAGATGGCGACATGGAATTCGAGAGGACTTCGCGGATCGACGCTGGAGGATCTGATCAACCGCACAAATGAGAAGTATCTGGAAAACGGACTGGCACTGATCCAGAAAATCCCGACGCCGATCACGCCGATCAATATCGACAAGCAGAGCCGTCACATCACTCTCGCCTACTTCGACCAGAAAAGTACCGTGGATTACATCGGAGCGGTACAGGGAATCCCGGTGTGCTTTGACGCGAAGGAGTGCGCGGTAGATACCTTTGCTCTTCAGAATATCCATGAACATCAGGTGGAATTTATGAAGGCGTTCGAGGCGCAGAAGGGGATCGCCTTTTTCCTGATCTACTATACCCACAGGGATCTCTTTTATTATCTTCCGTATGAAATGCTCCGGTTTTTCTGGGACCGGGCGAAAGAGGGCGGGAGGAAGAGTTTCCGGTTCGATGAGCTGAACCCGGAATATGTGCTCCCGCAGAAGAACGGCATCCTGGTGCCCTACCTGGACATGATCAAGAAGGATCTGTATGACCGGGAATAAATGTGCATTGACAAGAGAACAGGTTTCGTATTATAGTAAAGAAAGTTTAATTTGCTACCATGGTAGAGAAGTAGCACTTTAAAGCGATAAAGTATGTGAAATGGAGATTGCTATGAACAGACAGTTGGTACATACTCCGGAAGGTGTGCGGGATATCTATGGAGATGAGAAAGAAAAGAAAAGCATCGTAGAGCGGCTTCTGCAGGAAAAAATCAGAGGCTACGGCTATCGGGACATCCAGACGCCGACCTTTGAGTTTTTTGATGTATTTTCGAAGGAAGTTGGAACGACGCCGTCCAGAGAACTCTATAAGTTCTTTGACAAGGAGGGCAACACACTGGTGCTCAGACCGGATTTTACCCCCTCTATCGCGCGGTGCGCCGCCAAATATTTTACAGATGAGATCGTTCCGATCCGGCTGTGCTATCAGGGAAATACCTTTACCAATACGTCCAGCCTGCAGGGAAAACTCAAGGAAGTGACGCAGATGGGTGCAGAGCTGATCGGAGACGCGTCAGTCTACGCGGACGCGGAGATGATCGCGATGATGATCGAATCGCTGTATCACGCCGGACTGACAGATTTTCAGATCAGCGTTGGAAATGTCGAGTTCTTTAAGGGAGCCTGTGAAGAGGCGGGACTGGATGAAGAGACGGAGACAGAGCTGCGGGAACTGATCTCCGGCAAGAATTTCTTCGGTGCGGAGGAGCTGCTCGACGGGATCAACGTCGGGGAGGAGAAAAAGCGTGCGCTGACTAAGGTGAGCGAACTGTTCGGCACGGTCGAGATCCTGGAAAAAGCACGGGAGGTCGCTGTCAACAAGCGCTCTAAGGATGCTATTGAACGGCTTGAGAAGGTTTATCAGGTACTGTGCGATTACGGCGTGGAAAAATATGTTTCCTTTGACCTGGGTATGCTCAGCAAGTATCATTACTATACGGGCGTCATTTTCAAGGGCTATACGCTGGGCGTGGGCGACGCCATCGTCAAGGGCGGACGCTATGACACGCTTTTGAAACACTTCGGAAAGGATGCGCCGGCGATCGGCTTTGTCGTGGTGGTGGACGATCTTCTTGCAGCCATGAACAGGCAGGAGGCGGTCATTTCAGGGCTGACGCAGATCAGCAGACTGTACTATACGGAGCAGGATTTCGAAAAGCAGCTCAGATGTGCAAAGCAGATGCGCGCGGAGGGAAAGTGCGTGGAACTTCTGCCGAAGCAGAACGGGTAAGAGCTCTGAGAATGGGAAAGGCGTGGACACAGGAATGAAAGAGGAAAGATATTTAACCTTTGCGCTTGGCAAAGGGAGACTTGCGAATAAGACGATGGAGCTCTTCGAGGAAATCGGGATCACCTGCGAGGAGATGAAGGATAAGGATTCCAGAAAGCTGATCTTTGTGAACGAAGATCTGAAGCTGAAGTTTTTCCTGGCAAAGGGACCGGATGTGCCGACCTATGTGGAGTATGGCGCGGCGGATATCGGCGTGGTCGGAAAGGATACGATCCTGGAGGAGAACCGGAGAGTGTACGAGGTGCTGGATCTCGGCTACGGAAAATGCCGGATGTGTGTCTGTGGACCGGAGAGCGCCAGAGAACTGCTGAAGCACCATGAGATGATCCGTGTGGCGAGCAAGTATCCGAATATTGCCAAGGATTATTTTTATAACAAGAAGCATCAGACCGTGGATATCATCAAGCTGAACGGATCGGTGGAGCTTGGGCCGATCGTGAATCTGTCGGATGTGATCGTCGACATCGTGGAGACCGGATCTACCCTGCGGGAGAACGGCCTGAACGTGCTGGAGGAGATCTGTCCGCTGTCTGCGAGAATGATCGTCAATCAGGTGAGCATGCAGATGGAGACACAGCGGATCCGAAAGCTGATAGCGAGTCTTAAGGAAAAACTGTAACAGTTCTGCGTGGGCAGGCTGCCAGGCAGCGCAGGAAAACAGAAAGGGTGAAGAACTATGCGAAAAGTGGTATTGACGGCAGAATCGCGCAAGGATCTGCTGAATGATCTGTTAAAGAGAAGTCCAAACAATTATACAGAGTATGAAGGCGTTGTGAACGACATCATTTCCAATGTGCGGGAAAAGAAGGATGAGGCGGTCTTTGAGTATACCCGCAAATTTGACAAGTGGGAGATCACAAAAGACAATATCCGTGTGACAGAAGCTGAACTCAAGGAAGCATATGAGGGCGTCGACGAGGAGTTTGTCCGTGTGATGAAAAAATCGGCGCAGAACATAGCGGAGTTTCACCAGAAGCAGCTTCACAACAGCTGGATCGATCCCAGACCGGACGGCACGATCCTCGGACAGAAAATACTGCCGATCGCGGTATCGGGCGTGTATGTGCCGGGAGGAAAGGCAGCATACCCGAGCAGCGTTCTGATGAACGTCATCCCCGCCAAGGTGGCAGGTGTGAAAAAGATCATCATGACGACGCCGGCAGGAGCGGACGGAAAGGTGAACCCCGGCACGCTTGTTGCGGCACAGATCGCCGGAGTGGATGAGATCTACAAGGTAGGCGGTGCGCAGGCGATCGCGGCGATGGCTTTTGGAACGGAGAGCATCCCGAAGGTGGATAAGATCACCGGCCCTGGCAACATCTTTGTCGCGCTTGCCAAGAAGGCCTGCTTCGGATTTGTCAGCATTGATTCGATCGCCGGTCCGAGCGAGATCCTGGTGATCGCGGACGAGACAGCCAATCCGAGATATGTAGCCGCCGATCTGCTGTCACAGGCAGAGCATGACGAGCTTGCAAGCGCCATTCTGATCACGACAAGTGAAACGTTCGCCGATCAGGTGTCGGAAGAGATCGAAGGCTTTCTGCAAACCCTGTCGAGAGAGGAGATCATACGCAAGTCGCTGGATCGCTACGGGTATCAGCTCATCGCACAGACGATGGATGAAGCGATCGATGCAGCGAACGCCATCGCGTCAGAGCATCTGGAGATCCTGACGAAGGATCCCTATCAGGTGATGACGAAGATCGAGAACGCCGGCGCGATCTTCCTGGGAGAATATTCTTCGGAGCCACTTGGCGATTACTATGCCGGCCCGAATCATATTCTGCCGACCAATGGAACGGCGCGGTTCTTCTCTCCGCTGAATGTGGATGACTTTATGAAGAAAACGAGTATCATATCCTATTCGAGAGACGCCCTTGAAAAGGCGCATAAGGATATCGAGCTTTTTGCCGAGAGGGAAGGGCTGACTGCGCACGCCAATTCTATCAAGGTGAGATTTGAACAGTAAACAGACAAAGACCAGAAGGAGACAAGACTATGTCCAGAACAGCGACAATCAAGCGGACGACCAAAGAGACTGACATTGCGGTAGAGCTGACGATCGACGGAAGCGGTAAGGGAGAGATCTCGACCGGGATCGGTTTTTTTGATCATATGCTGGAGGGATTTGCAAAACACGGTTTTTTTGATGCAACGGTCAAGGTAAAAGGAGATCTGGAGGTAGACGGACATCACACGGTCGAGGATACCGGGATCGTGATCGGTCAGGCGATCCGGGAGGCGATAGGAGATAAAAAAGGAATCAAGAGATACGGTTCCTTCCTGCTGCCGATGGACGACGCCCTGTGTATGTGTGCAATCGACCTCTGCGGCAGACCCTATCTGGGATTTGAGTGTACATTTCCGGTGGAGCGCGTGGGTGGTCTGGACACAGAGCTTGTGCGTGAATTTTTCTATGCGGTATCTTACAGTGCCGGCATGAACCTGCATATCCGCATGCTGAGCGGCAGCAATGCGCACCACATGATCGAGGCGATGTTCAAGGCGTTTGCCAAGGCGCTTGACGAGGCGACGTCCTACGACGAGAGGATCACCGGAGTACTGAGCACAAAGGGAAGCCTGTAGGCTTACGATACACAGGAGAAGTCCGTGTGGGGGCGTTGCGGACAGACCTTTTGAAGAGAAGAAACACAGCGCTCCGGAATGGAGAACACAATATGTCATACAAGAAATTTATACCCTGCATTTATCTGTATAAGGGCAATGCGGTAAAAGGTTTTTCGGACAGCACGATCATGGATACGAATCCGGTCGCGCTTGCCCGGTTTTACAGCGACAACAATGCCGATGAATTGATCGTGTACGATATGTCAGACGGGGACGCCGAGCATGAGGAAGCGCTGGACATCATCAAGGAGATCTGCGCAGCGGCGGAGATCCCGGTGATCGGTGCAGGCAACGTTAAGCGGATGGAGGATATCAAAAAACTGCTGTATGCAGGCTGCCGGAAAGCGGCGCTGAATTATTCCAAGCCGGGCAACGTGGAGATCACGGAAGAGGTGTCCAGGAAATTTGGAAAAGACAAGATCGTTGCGTGCGTCACGGAGGCAGACAGCATTGTCAGGAATGAAACGCTGCTGCAGGAGTATGTAGACGAGATCATCCTGGTGAAGGAAACCTGCCTGAAGGAAGCGATCGGCGTATCCTCGATCCCGATGATCGCTTCGGTTCCTGAGGTGTCGCTGGATAAGATCATGGAGATCCTCTCCTGTGAGAATATCTGTGGTATTTCAGGGTATGCGATCAACGAAAACGCCAAAGAGCTGCTGGCGGTGAAGTCCCTGTGCCAGAACAACGGGATCGCAGTGAATACCTTTGAGCCGGCGATCCGGTGGGAGGAGTTTAAGAAAAACACCGACGGACACGTCACGGTGGTCGTGCAGGATTACAAGACCGACGAGGTACTCATGGTCGCTTATATGAACGAAGAGGCCTACAATATGACGCTCAAGACGGGGAAGATGACCTACTACAGCAGAAGCAGACAGGAGCTTTGGATCAAAGGAGAGACGAGCGGCAATTACCAGTATGTGAAGTCTTTGACGGCGGACTGCGACAAGGATACCATCCTTGCCAAGGTATCCCAGATCGGCGCGGCGTGCCATACCGGTTCTCATTCCTGCTTTTTCAATGAGATCATGGCGAAGGAGTATGAAGAGTCCAACCCGCTGAAGGTGTTCGAGCAGGTCTTTGATGTGATCAAGGACAGAAAAGTCCATCCCAAGGAGGGCTCTTACACCAATTATCTTTTCGATAAGGGAATCGACAAGATCCTGAAGAAGTTAGGGGAAGAGGCTACCGAGATCGTGATCGCGGCAAAGAATCCGAACGCGAACGAAGTGAAGTATGAGATCTCGGATTTCCTGTATCATATGATGGTGCTGATGGCAGAAAAGAATGTGACCTGGGAAGAGATCACGACTGAGCTGGCACAGCGCTAAGAAAGTGAAGAATGACAGCGCCGGAGGCAGAAACTTCCGGCGTTCTTTTTTGTATACCGCGGTCATAGAATAGTTCCAAGAACGGTCATGCCTGCAGGCTGACAGGTTGAGGTGCAGAGGTATGGAACAGAAGATCCCGATGGAAAGAAAGCTGGAGCTGGCACAGTATATCCGCAGAGAAAATATGGAAAACCGGATGAAGGTGCGGCAGAGGGAGAATTTTCTGTACGGAACGGCTTATGACATTCCCGTCCTTGACGGGGAAAGAAGGGAGCCGATGGGATACGCCGTCGTAGGACAGACGCGCATGGACGAAGGGCAGGGCGCGGAGGAAAAGACGATGCTGTCCGGCTTTAAATGCCGGATGATCCTTGCGCTTCTGGCATTTGCGCTGTTTTTGCTCTGCGATGCGGGAGGCGGTAAAGTCGGCGATTACAGTGTAAAAGAAATCCATGAAAAGATCGCGGAGGATCCGTTTGGACTGTGCGGAAAAGAGGGCGCTGCCGTTCTGGATGAACTTGCGTCTTTGCTTGATTTTGAAAGGTAATTCGAATATACTGTTTTCATATGAAGAGAAAAGGAATACGGAAACTATGAGAAAACTGGCATTGTCAGATGAGATTCTGATGCAGGTGGAGAAGCCTGCGCGCTATATAGGAAACGAAGTCAACTCGGTCATCAAGGACAAAGATAAGGTGGCTGTCCGGTTTGCCATGTGCTTTCCGGACGTCTACGAGATCGGAATGTCCCACCTGGGCATCCAGATCCTGTACAGCATGTTTAACGCGTGGGAGGATGTCTGGTGTGAAAGAGTCTATTCGCCGTGGACGGATCTGGACAAGATCATGCGCACGGAGAAGATCCCGCTTTTTACACTGGAATCCCAGGAGCCCGTCCGCAATATGGATTTTCTGGGGATCACGATCCAGTATGAAATGTGCTATACCAATATTCTACAGGTGCTCGATCTTTCCGGGATCCCGCTCCTTTCAAAGGATCGAGGGGAAGAGGATCCGATCGTGATCGGCGGGGGACCGTGCACCTATAATCCGGAACCGATCGCCGATTTCTTCGACCTTTTCTATATCGGGGAAGGCGAGACGAGATACCGGGAGCTTCTGGACTGTTATCTTGAAAACCGGAAAAACGGCGGTTCGAGACAGGATTTTCTGAAAAAGGCCTGCAAGATTCCGGGTATGTATGTGCCGGGGCTGTATGAAGAGGAATACAAGGAAGACGGAACCATTGCCGGAAGGCGGAAACTGTATGAGGAAGCGCCGGATGTCATCCACAAGGAGATCGTGATGGATGTGACGGACGTCCACTATCCGATGAAACCGGTCGTTCCGTTTATCAAGGTGACGCAGGACCGGGTCGTGCTGGAGATCCAGAGAGGCTGTATCCGAGGCTGCCGTTTCTGTCAGGCGGGACAGCTCTACCGGCCGGTGCGTGAGAGGAATGTTGACCGGCTCAAGCAGTATGCCGTTACGATGCTGAAGAATACGGGGCATGAGGAGATCTCCCTCAGCTCGTTAAGCTCCAGTGATTATTCCGGGCTGAATGAACTGCTCGATTTCCTGATTGAGGACTGCGATGAAAAGCATGTGAACATTTCGCTTCCTTCCCTGCGGATCGATGCGTTTTCACTGGATGTGATGGGAAAGGTACAGGACGTCAAGAAGAGCAGCCTGACCTTCGCGCCGGAGGCGGGGAGCCAGAGACTGCGCGATGTGATCAACAAGGGATTGACCGAAGAAGTCATTTTGAAGGGCGCGGCGCTCGCGTTTGAGGGCGGCTGGACCAGAGTCAAGCTGTATTTTATGCTGGGACTTCCGACAGAGACGCTGGAGGACATCAAGGGAATCGGGGATCTTTCCAACAAGATCGCCGCAACCTTTTTTGATACAGTTCCCAAAGAAAAAAGAGTGAATGGAAGGGTGCAGATCGTGTCGAGCACTTCCTTCTTTATCCCGAAGCCGTTCACCCCTTTTCAGTGGGCGCGGATGTGTACAAAGGAAGAATTCCTGGAAAAAGCCTACCAGACCAGGGAAGGGATCAAGGAGCAGCTCAATCAAAAGAGCATCAAATACAACTGGCATGAGGCGGATGTGAGTGTTCTGGAGGGCGTTTTTGCGAGAGGGGACCGGAAGGTGGCGCAGGTGATACTGGACGCCTATGAGCGGGGCTGTCTTTTTGATTCCTGGAGCGAATCCTTCCACAACGAGGTCTGGCTGGACTGCTTTGCAAAGAGAGGCGTGGATATCGGTTTCTACACGACAAGGGAGCGCGCGGACGACGAAGTATTCCCCTGGGATTTCCTGGACTGCGGCGTGACGAGGGAGTTTCTTCTGCGCGAGTGGAAAAAGGCACAGCAGGAGATCGTTTCGCCAAACTGCCGGGTGCAGTGTCAGGGATGCGGAGCGAAACGCTACGGCGGCGGAGTATGCTATGAAAACACGAAGAAGAACGAGGAAAAAGAAGGATGAAGGTTAGGGTCAGATTTGCCAAGTATGGCTCGATGAAATTTATAGGGCATCTGGATATCATGCGCTTTTTTCAGAAAGCGATCCGGAGAGCCGGGATTGATATCCGCTATTCGGAGGGATTCAGCCCGCACCAGATCATGTCCTTCGCCGCGCCGCTGGGCGTGGGAATGGAAAGCCTCGGCGAGTATATGGATATCGAACTGGTTTCTGCCTCAGATCCGCAGGAGATCAAAGAGGCGCTGAATGGACAGATGGTGGAAGGTATGCAGATCCTGTCGGTGAGTGAACTGCCGGATAATGCCAAAAATGCGATGGCAAGTGTGGCGGCGGCTTCCTACCTGATCCATCCCAAAAGAAATGCGGAAGCGATAGAGAAAATGGCGGAAAAGCTGCAGGAGTTTTACAGCCAGGAGCATATTCCCTATACCAAGGAGACGAAGAAGAGCGTGATCGAGCTGGATCTGAAAGAGGGAATCTATGAGCTCTGCGCGCAGCAAAGGGAGTACCTGCCGGAGATCTCTTCGATTGTGGCTGTGGAGTTCGCAGGGAAAGAGCAGCCAAAAGACGAGACGAAGGCAGTCTTTATGCTGGTGGATGCGAGCAGCAGCGGGAACGTCAGACCTTCCATGGTGATGGAAAAGCTGGGCGGGTTTGCAGGCGTTCCTTACACCGCGGCAGACTATCAGGTGACAAGGCTGGACACCTTTACGAGGCTTGAAAAGGATGGCATAAGCCGTCTTGTGCCGCTGGGAGAGACAGATGAAAACTAGCGTGGACAGACAGAATAACCCGGATCAGAAAAAGGGAAAGATCCTGATCACGAAATGGTGCGACCGGATGCTTTCCATGCTGATCGTGGACAACCGGATCCTGACGATCCAGGCACAGAAGCAGGAAAAGCATGCTGTCGGAAATATCTATGTCGGAAAAGTACAGAATATCGCAAGGAACATCGGCGGCGCTTTTGTGGATCTGGGAGAAGGTTATCTGACGTTTCTTTCCCTTGCGGAAGAAAAGGAGGCCTTTGTCACGAACCGTACCTATGACGGTAAGCTGCGGATCGGCGACGAGCTTCCGGTACAGATCGTCCGGGAGCCGATGAAAACGAAGCTGGCAGGCGTGACGACCAGACTTTCGCTGACCGGAGACTATGTGATCCTGGGGATGCCGCAGGGAAAAGAAGGACTGGTGCAGGTGTCCTCCAAGCTGTCAAAGAAGAGACAGCAGCATTACCGGGGGATGGAAGAATTGCAGCGTGTGGCTGCGAGACATCAGGTGATCGTGAGGACCAATGCGGACGCGGCGCGCGAGGACGATGCGTTGATCGCAGAAACGGCTGCGCTGGAAGCGGCGTTGGATCATGTGCTGCAGATTGCGGACAAGCGGGTGTGCTACAGCTGCCTTTACCGAAGCGAGCCGGAGTATGTTTCCTTTGTCCGGAATTCTTATCTGGAAGAATATGACGAGATCGTCACAGATCAGCCGGAGGTCTGCGAGACGCTGAAAGAGCGCTGCCCTGAGGGCAGGCTGCGATTCTATCAGGACGAGCAGCTGCCGCTTGGCAAGCTGTATTCGATCGAGACGAGGATAAAGGAACTGCTGGATAAAAAGGTATGGCTGAAATCCGGCGGGTATCTGGTGATCGAGCCGACGGAGGCGCTGATCTCCATCGACGTCAATACCGGAAAGTATGAAAAGGCGGGCGACAAGGAAGAGACGATCCTGCGCATCAACAAAGAGGCGGCAGAGATGGTGGCACAGCAGCTAAGAGCGCGCAATCTTTCGGGCATGATCCTGGTAGATTTCATCAATTTCAAGGACAAGGCGCATGAGCAGGAGCTTTTAGAGTATATGAACCGGCTGCTGAAAAAGGATTCCGTCCCGGCGAGAGCGGTCGACATGACGGAGCTTGGGCTGATGGAACTGACGCGCAAGAAAGTATTGCCGTGCTTCGCGGAACAGATGCGTGGGGAATGAAATACGCATTTTTCCGAAAAATATTTTTTTCGTAATTTGGCATTGACAAAGCAGGACAAAATAGATATGATAATTGAGTATGCCGCATGGTGAGGTAAAAGTATGCCCTTTGGGACGTCACCGAAGCCAGCGAGTAAATGGATGAGAATCCATGAATAGGAGGTGCCATATGTACGCAATTATTGCAACAGGTGGAAAGCAGTACAAAGTTTCTGAGGGAGATGTCATCAAAGTTGAAAAGCTTGACGTTGAAGTAGGAGCTTCTGTAACATTTGACCAGGTTATAGCTGTTAGCGATAAGGAGCTTAAGGTTGCAGGCGATGTAGCAAGCGCAACTGTTACCGGAACCGTTATGGATCAGGGTAAGGCTCGCAAGGTTATCGTCTACAAGTATAAGAGAAAATCCGGCTATCACAAGAAAAATGGTCATAGACAAGCATACACACAGGTTAAGATCGACAAGATTAACGCTTAATTCGGTTGATAAAACGGGTGTGAGATGACAGAGATCACATTTTACAAGACAAAGACAGGCGCATATCGGAGCTTTCTGTGCAACGGACATGCAGGCTATGCAGATCATGGTCATGACATTGTCTGCGCATCGATCTCAGCGCTGGTGATCAACGCGATCAATTCGATGGAAGAGATCGTCGGTGAGCCGATGGAGATCGAGACGGATGAACGGCAGGGCAGAATACGATGTGTATTTCAGAACAGTCCGATCCATAAGGATTCCGAACTTCTGATGAATTCGCTGGTTCTTGGTCTGACCCAGATTGCGAAGCAGTATGGGAAGAAACATTGCAGATTGAAATTTGAGGAGGTGTAATACCATGTTAAATATGAACCTTCAATTTTTTGCACACAAAAAGGGAGTTGGTTCTACTAAGAACGGTAGAGATTCCGAGTCCAAGAGATTAGGTGCAAAAAGAGCTGACGGACAATTCGTAAAGGCAGGAAATATCCTGTACAGACAGCGCGGAACCAAGATCCATCCCGGTAACAACGTAGGGATCGGCGGCGACGATACTCTGTTCGCACTGGTTGACGGCGTTCTTCGTTTCGAGAGAAAAGGAAGAGACAAGAAGCAGGCTTCTGTTTATCCTGTAGAGAAATAATACGAACGGTTTAAGGCTTCAAAAAAATATTTTTTGAAGCCTTTTTTCTGTGTGAGGTGTTTTTATGTTTGCGGATAGAGCAAAAATTGTAGTGAGAAGCGGTAAAGGAGGAGACGGTCATGTTTCCTTCCGAAGAGAAAAATATGTTCCGAACGGCGGACCGGACGGAGGCGACGGAGGACATGGCGGAAGCGTCATCCTGGTGGTCGACGACGGGCTGAATACGCTGACAGATTACCGGCATGTCCGCAAATATCATGCGGAAGACGGTGAAAACGGCGGAAAGCGCAACTGCCGCGGTAAGGACGGTCAGGATCTGATCCTGAAAATGCCGGAGGGAACCGTTGTCAAAGAAGCTGAAACGGGGAAGGTCATCACGGATCTGTCCGGCGACAACAGACGTTTTGTGCTGCTGCAGGGCGGAAAAGGCGGAAACGGTAACCAGCATTACGCCACAAGCACGATGCAGGCGCCGAGATATGCGCAGCCCGGGCAGGAGGCCAAAGAGCTGGAGCTGCTGCTGGAGCTGAAGGTTATCGCGGACGTCGGGCTGGTTGGATTCCCCAATGTGGGAAAATCAACGTTTTTGACAAAGGTTTCCAATGCAAGACCGAAAATAGCGAACTATCATTTTACAACGCTCAACCCGCATCTGGGCGTCGTGGATCTGGAGGACGCCAAAGGCTTTGTCATCGCGGATATCCCGGGACTGATCGAGGGAGCGTCCGAGGGCGTCGGACTTGGGTATGAGTTCCTGAGACACATCGAGCGGACGAAGGTCATCATCCATATCGTGGACGCGGCTTCGACGGAGGGAAGAGATCCGGTCGAGGATATTTACGCTATCAACCGGGAACTGGAGAACTATAACCCGGAGATCGCTGCCAGACCACAGGTGATCGCCGCCAACAAGACGGATATGATCTATCTGGAAGAAGGAGCGCAGGATCCGGTCGAGAGGCTGAAGGAAGAGTTCGAACCCAAGGGGATCAAAGTGTATCCGATCTCTGCAATCAGCGGAAAGGGCGTCCGGGAGCTGCTCTATGTTGTCCGCGGACTGCTTGACCAGATGGACGACAAGCCGACAGTATTCGAACAGGAATTTTTCCCGGAATATATGATCGGTCAGAGCGATGAGCCGTACACGATCGTCTACGATGAGAAGGCGAAGGAGTATGTAGTGGAAGGACCACGTATCGAAAAGATGCTGGGTTATACCAATCTGGAATCAGAGAAGGGCTTTACTTTCTTCCAAAACTTCTTAAAGACGAACGGCATTTTGAAAGAACTGGAAGAAAAAGGGATCGAAGAGGGCGATACCGTGAGAATGTATGGCCTGTCTTTTGACTATTATAAATAGAAGGAGGCACGCCGGATGACAAGCAAACAGCGCGCATATTTAAAGGGACTTGCCATGACTCTGGAACCGGTTTTTCAGATTGGAAAATCCGGTCTGACACCGGAGGTGACCGAGGCGGTCAGAGAGGCATTTAATAAGAAAGAACTGATCAAGCTCGCGGTGCTGAAGAACTGTATGGATGACCCGCGGCAGATGGCAGAGATGCTTGCGGAGAGAACCGGATCGCAGGTCGTTCAGATCATCGGCAAGAAGATCGTATTATACAAAGAAAATAAGGATCATAAGAAAATTGAACTTCCAAGATAACGGACAAGAGCTGACAGGAAAGATAGCGGTATATGGAGGTACGTTCAATCCCTTTCATATGGGACATCTGCTGACGGCGCAGACTGCCGCAGACCAGTTCGGACTGCAGAAAGTGATCCTGATGCCGAGCGGAAATTCCTACATGAAAGATCAGGCAGAGATACTGGATGCGCAGACGCGGATCCGTCTGATCGAGCTGTCGATCGAGAATAATCCCCTTCTCATGGTTTCGGCCATGGAGACAGAGCGGCCAGGCAGGACATACACGTATGAGACGATGCGGCGGCTCAGGGAGAAGCATCCGCAGGTTTCGTGGTCATTTTTGATGGGAGCGGACAGTCTGATGGCTATGGAACGGTGGAGAAATCCGGAGAAGATCCTTGAGAACTGCCGGATCCTGGTCGCAAGCCGCGGAGAGTGGCAGGAGTCTGTTCTGCTCGCCAAGGCAAATGAACTGCGGCGAAGGTACGGCGGAGAGATAGAGCTGATGCCGGAAAGAAGGATCGATATCTCATCCTCGGAGATCCGCGAGCGCATCAGGGCGCACCGGAGCGTGAGATATATGCTTGCGGAAAAGGCTTACGAATATCTGACAAGCCATCATCTTTATCTATGGTAGTTCACTTGCCGGGAAAGAACAGCAGGGATGACAGGTTATACAACACATCGGGAGGTAAGGCAGCTGTGAAGACGGCAGATGTGAAGAAGATAAGAAAAAAGATGGAGAAGGAGCTGGATGCGCACCGGTATGAACATACGCTCGGCGTCGCATATACGGCTGCCTGTCTTGCCATGGTGCATGGAGAGGATGTGCAAAAGGCGGAGATCGCAGGACTTTTGCATGACTGCGCAAAGTGTATGTCGGACGAGAAGCGAATCTCTATCTGTGAAAAAAATAACATTCCAATCAGCGAGGCGGAACGGGCAAATCCAGGACTGCTTCACGCCAAGGTCGGCGCCTACCTGGCTGAAAAAGAGTACGATATCCAGGATGAAGAGGTGCTGCTCGCGATCCAGAGCCACACGACGGGGCGGCCGGGAATGTCGGCGCTTGAGAAGATCATCTATATTGCAGATTTTATCGAACCGGGAAGAAAGCAGGATCCAAATCTTCCCAGGATAAGAAAGGCTGCCTTTGAAGAGATAGACAAGGCGCTGCTCATGATCCTGAAGGATACGCTGTTTTATTTAAAGAGCATAGACAGCGTTGTGGATCCCATGACGCAGGAAACGTATGATTTTTATTATGGAGGAAGATAACCATGGCGGAACTGACGATTGAAAAGATAAGAGAGATGGCGGCGCTCGCTGTCGATGCGCTGGAAGATAAAAAGGCAGAGGATATCCGCATTATCGACATCCGCGAAGTTTCGGTGGTTGCAGATTACTTTATCATCGCCAGCGGAAATAACCGCAATCAGATCCAGGCGTTTGCGGACGAGATCGAAGAGCGGCTTGGAAAGGCGGGATATCCGATAAAAAGCAGCGAGGGATATGAGAATGCCAACTGGATTCTCCTGGATTTCGGAGATCTGCTGATCCATCTTTTTGACAAGGAGAATCGTCTTTTTTATGATCTGGAAAGGATCTGGAGAGACGGAAAGCAGATCGAGGCGGCGCAGCTTCGGGAAGCATAAAAATGGTATGTAGGGAGCTTGTATGTCCAAGCTCCTTTTGTTTTTTACATTTTCACAAAGGTCAGGATTCTTCCTCGCTGCGTCCGCCGGCATACATATAGAAGGTGATAAGATATACACCACAGATGCCGACCAGTGCATAGATGATTCTTGAGATCCAGGAAAGATTTCCAAAAATAAAGGCTACCAGATCAAAGGAAAAAAGACCGATCAATCCCCAGTTTATAGCACCGATAATAGCTATTGTCAAAGCAGTACAATCTAAGGCTTTATGATTCATGTTATTTACCTCCTTTCGCCCAATGTATATTTTCCCCGTTTTTTGTATATTTATAATTGACAATAACAGGAATTTAGGATAGGATAACTTTTGAACAAAAATTAAAAACAAAGGGATATGTGGAAACAGATATTATTTGTTTTTTGAGGAGGACGTTATTATGAAAAAAATGATCAGTATGACACTTGCTGTCGCAATGACCATGTCATTGCTGGCAGGCTGTGGAAGCAACAGTGTAAGCACGGAATCTGCTTCTGGTGGAGATACCTTTAAGATCGGTGGAATCGGACCGGTTACCGGCGGTGCTGCGATCTATGGACAGGCAGTAAAGAACGGTGCAGAGCTTGCAATCAAGGAGATCAACGAGGCAGGCGGTATCAACGGATACCAGATCGAGTATAACTTCCAGGATGACGAGATGGACAATGAGAAGTCCGTCAACGCTTACAACACCTTAAAGGACTGGGGCATGGACATTCTGGTCGGAGCCGTTACCAGCGGATGCTGTGTTGCAGTAGCAGCAGAATCCCAGAACGACAATCTTTTCCAGATCACTCCTTCCGGATCTTCTGTAGACTGTATCAACGGCAATGAGAATGTTTTTCAGGTATGCTTTACCGATCCGAACCAGGGTGTCGGTGCGGCAGACTATATCGGACAGAACAATGTAGCAACAAAGGTAGCTGTGATCTATGACAGCTCGGATGTATATTCTTCCGGTATCTTTGCAAAGTTCAAGGAAGAGGCTGCAAGCCAGAGCTTTGAGATCGTTTCGGAAGAGGCGTTCACAGCAGATAACAAGACAGACTTCTCCGTACAGCTTGCAAAAGCACAGGAAGCAGGAGCAGATCTGGTATTTCTTCCGATCTACTATTCTGAGGCTTCCCTGATCCTGAAGCAGGCTGACTCGATGGGATATGCTCCGAAGTTCTTCGGATGCGACGGTCTTGACGGTATCCTTGGCGTTGAGAATTTCGATCAGAACCTCGCAGAGGGCGTTATGCTTCTGACTCCTTTCGCAGCAGATGCCAAGGACGATGCAACACAGAAATTCGTATCTGCTTATGAAGCAGCTTACGGTGAGACTCCTAACCAGTTCGCAGCAGATGCTTACGACGCTGTCTATGTCGTAAAAGCTGCCGCTGAGAAGTGTGAGGCAACACCTGCTGACAGCGTAACAGATCTTTGCGACAAGCTGAAAGCCGCTATGCAGGAGATTTCCTATGACGGACTTACCGGTGATTCCATGAGCTGGAGCGCAGATGGTACCGTTAATAAGGCTCCTAAGGCTATGGAGATCAAGAACGGTGCTTATGCATTAGTACAGTAATAAACAAAAACGATAGTAATAAGAACATGTACGTTATCAGACGTACCGCAAAGAAGCGGGAGTTGAAGGATCAGCTCTCGCTCTTTTTTGTATGTCTGATTTATTTGCCCCTTGCCATGCAAGGGCATTTTCTGCTATAATTATTC
>OIZL01000555.1_pt1 | contig 26891 bp, 20 predicted proteins | sample 1588541 | NCBI WGS metagenome assembly OIZL01 (sample SAMN03283285) | human gut metagenome | biome: human-associated habitat; material: feces | host: Homo sapiens | place: Peru | collected 2012 | reverse complement strand
CGGCGGGGTCGGGTGACCCCGCCCTACGAACGAATCTCGATAGTGCATCCGATGGACGATGGTCGCATCCGTAAGACGATACTGCCAGCAGCGGGCCGATGTGGGCATCGGCCCCTACGCAGCCGTTTCGACCCTATGCATCCATTTCGGCCCCTACGTAGGCATTGAGGTTCGGCAATTGATAGCAAAAACCGCCGTGCGCAGAATTCCAACTGCGCACGGCGGTTATTCTTATACGATTGACGGGACCGGAGTCGGTCTGGCGGGGTCGAAGATCTCCTGCACGTCGAACAGGTCGTCCAGCAGCTCCGGATTCCACCACATCCGGTAGCCGTCGAGATTGCGACGGCCCTGGCGGACATAGCTCTGCTTGATCTGGACCCAGTATTTCGTCGAATCGACGTTGCAGAAATACCGGTAGCCCGCAGCGTACATGGCCTCAAACTTGCCGCCGGAATAGTCCTCGACACCGGCGATGTCCGTGCCGTGGGGATAGATGAAGATATCAGTATCGCCGACGATCGGCTGCACCTGATCCTCCCATTTCTGCACGTCGGCAGCGACCTCATCCACGGAATGCTCGCCGTAGGACGGGTGACCGTAGCTGTGGCTGGCGATCTCATAGCCGTTTTCCTTGAGGCACTTGGCCATTTCCCGCGCGGCCTGGCATTCCTTGTCGTACTCGTCGATGCCGATGATTTCTTTCCATTCCGGGTGGGTATGGTAGCCGTAAACGCCCTCGTAGCCCGTGACGGCGATGATGGCCTTCGCGCCGCGATAGGAAAAATCGGGATGCTCCTCGACGAATTTGTCCAGAATCGGGACCATATCGTAGTCGCCGCAGACCGTTTCGCCCGCTGCGGTGATGTACTGACAGGTCGGCTTTCCATCCTCGCCGATGACAAGGCGGTTGGCAAAGCCGTCGCCGCCCGCGTCGGGCAGCTTATCGCCGTCGCTGTCCACCATGTATTCGTAATAGTTCACATCATCCTGCGAGATAATGAGCGGCTTCTTTCCGGGCGGGAGATAGATATCGCCCTGTACATAGCTCGTTGTGCCGTCGGGATTCGTCTGCTCGACGGCGATATCATGGATGCGCACAAGCACGAAATCGCGCTTGTAAAGCTCCTCCAGCATGGCCTTGAACTCATCGACCGTGGTCATATACTGGTTATAGCCGTTGGTCTTGTTGTCGCCGTCGAAGGCCCGCGCGGTGTCCACGATCAGGCTGTGGAAGAAGACATGCGTCGTCTGCGTGGTATCCTCATAGCGGACGCACTCGCTCTTGGCATCGTTATAGCGGCGGTAGGCATCGGCCAGCAGCGGCTGCTGCTGCCAATCCGCGCCGAATTCCTGCAAAATGCCGATGGCGGTGTCATAGTCATACGACTGGGCCAGCGGCTCCGCCTTGGCCAGCAGGCGGTCGATCACCTGCTCCGGCGGCTCGGTCGGCTCAGTCGCCTCCGTCGTGACCTCGACCTCGGCCTCCGGCGTGATGACCGCAACGGCCAGCATTACCAGCCCGCCGACGACCAGCACCACCAGCACCATGGCCGACAGCAGCAGCCAGCCGCGCATGTTTCTTCTGCTCTTTCTCTTGCGCGGGGCGCGGTGCATCTGTGAGCCGACCGGCTGCTCCGGAAGTCTGCGCGTGTGGTCATAGACCGGCGGCGTTTCCACCTTCGGCGGCTCCGGCGGCTTTTTCTCTGCAAACAGTACCTTCTCTACGTCCCAATCCTCGTCCATGTCGAAGTCATAGGCGCGGCGGCGGTTGGGATCCTGATGCTCTGCCATCTCTCTATCTCCCTTCCCCTTATTCCTTCATCAGTCTGCGGCGGGCGATGTTGATCGTTCCCTCCTGCATCCGGTTAATCCACGCGAGGCTCTTGCCGCAACCGTAGGCCACGCAGGAGTCCGCGTCGTCGGCCAGCATACAGTGCATTTCCGTCCGCGCCTGCAAGAGCTTGTCCATGCCGTAAATCAGGCTGCCGCCGCCGGTCAGGACGATTCCGTTCTTCGCAATATCGGCCACCAGCTCCGGCGTCGTCTGCTCCAGCACGTCCAGCACCTTATCGCAAATCATTCTCGCAGGGCGGCGCAGCGCTTCCATAACGTCAAGTGACGTGATGTCGATCTGACGGGCAAGGCCGGTCTTGAGGTCGCGGCCCTTGACGGCCATGGCCAGATTCTCTGGCCGTTCATAGACGCAGCCGATGGTGAGCTTGATCTCCTCGGCGGTGTTCGAGCCAATCACAAGGCCGAACTTCCGGCGGACGTATTTCACGATCGCCTCGTCAAATTCCATGCCCGCGATCTTGATGGAGGCGGAATTGGCCACGCCGTTGAGCGTCAGCACGCCGATGTCCGTCGTGCCGCCGCCGATATCGACGATCATTTTCCCATCCGGCGCGTTCAGGTCGAGCTGTGCGCCCAGACCGGCGGCCAGCGGCTCCTCGATCAGGTACACGCGCCGCGCACCGGCCTCCATAGCCGCCTGAATGACCGCGCGTTCCTCAACCTCGGTGATGCCGCTCGGCACGCAGACGATCATGCGGGGCTTGATGATCGCGTGCTTGACCACGCGCTTGACCAGCTCCGTCAGCATACTCGCCGTCAGCTCATAGTCGGAAATTGCGCCGTCCTGCATCGGGTGGATGGCCACGACGTTGCCCGGCGTTCTGCCGAGCATATTCCGCGCGGCGGCACCGACCTGCAGCACCTTGCCGCTGTTTTTATCCAGCGCGACGACGGCCGGCTCGCGCAGCACAACGCCGCGTCCCGCCGCATAGATCAGAATATTGGAAGTACCGAGGTCGATACCAAGATCTCTCGAAAGCAAAAGCATATCGTTACCTACCGTTTCTTAAAGGATTCTGGCCGCAGCCAGCGCCGCGCAGACCACGGAAGCCGCCCCGGCCGTGCGGAGCGTGTGGCTGCATTCGGAAAGCGTCGCGCCCGTGGCGATCACGTCGTCGATCAGCAGCACCCGCTGCCCGGCGAAGCGCTCCGGCTCCACGGCGCGATAGACGTTCATGACGTTCGCGTGTCTTGCCGCCGCGTTCGGCTGGGAGGACTGCGGATGGTTGTTTTTTATCTTGCAAAGCGTGCGGACACATTCCACGCCCAGCTCCTTTGCGGCGCTCTGTGCAAGGAGCATGGCCTGATCGTAGCCGCGCTCGCGCCGCCGCTTTTCGCTGACCGGGACCCACGACAGCACGTCGAACTCCACCCGCCTGCGCAGCAGCAGCATCGCAAGCTGGCGGCCGTAGGCCCCGGCGTACTGCTGCATCCCGTGGAACTTAAAGCGCCGAATGGAGTCGGCGACGAATTGTTCGTAATAATACACGGCGAAGCATTCGGAATAATACGCGCCGCGCTTGACGCTCTGCTCTGCCTCCGGCAGGGCAAAGCGGCATTTTCTGCAAAGGTCCTGCTCGGTTTTCTTCAGAAGCCGCCCTCAGAACACGCATTTCGGCGGATACAGCAGGTCCAGCAGCCACTGCGCAGGCTTCATGACGCGTCGGCCTCCGTCAGGCGGTGCTTCAGGCCGCTGTAGCGCTTGTTGCGGCGGTTGTTATGCGTCATTTGCGCGACGACCTCCTCGTTGCCGACGAGGATCAGCAGCTCCCGCGCCCGCGTTACCGCCGTATACAGCACGCCGCGCGTGAGCAGCATCGGCGCACCGGCAAAGGGGACGAAAATCACCGCGCGGTACTCGCTGCCCTGGCTCTTATGCGCCGTAACGGCGTAGGCCAGCTCCAGCTCGGAGAGCATATCCGTGTCGTATTCGACCACGCGGTCGTCAAAGCGAATGGTCAGAAGGCCCTCGCGCGGGTCGATGGAAACGATCGTGCCGATGTCGCCGTTAAAAATGCCCGTGCCGGAGGTGCCATTCTCCTTTTTCCATAGTATATCATAATTGTTTCGGATTTGCATCACCCGATCGCCCTCGCGGAAGCATTTTTCTCCGGAAAGTGCCTCTTTTTTTCCTGGGGCCTTGGGGTTCAGCGCCGCCTGTAGGACGTTGTTCAGGTTCACCGTGCCGGTTTCGCCCTTGCGGGTTGGACTGATGACCTGAATCTCCGCGCTGGGGATCTTCATATTCTCCGGCAGGCGCTTGGCACACAGCTCGGCGATCGTCTGCACGACGGCCTCCGGCGTTCTGCGCTTCATAAAGAAGAAATCCCGGTCCTTCGCCGTCAGCACGGGCAGCTCGCCGCGGTTGATGGCGTGGGCGTTCATGACGATGAGGCTCTGCCGGGCCTGACGGAAAATCTCGGTCAGACAGACCGTCCGCGCCACACCGCTGCGAATGAGGTCGGAAAACAGGTTGCCCGCGCCCACGCTCGGAAGCTGATCGGGGTCGCCGACGAGGATAAGCGATGCGTTCTCCGGCAGCGCCCGCAGCAGACTGTGCATCAGCAGCAGGTCCACCATCGACATTTCATCGACGATCAGCGCGTCGCACCGGAGCGGCTCGTCCTCATCATGGTAAAATGACATTTCGCCCGTTTCCGGCGACACCTGCGCCTCCAGAAGCCGGTGAATTGTCGAGGCCTCGCGGCCCGTCAGCTCGGAGAGGCGCTTGGCGGCACGGCCCGTCGGCGCGGCCAGCAGCGTTTCGCGCCCCAGTCGGTCGAACAGCTCCAAAATGCCCGCAAGCGTCGTGGTCTTGCCGGTGCCGGGACCGCCGGTCAAAATCAGCAGTCGCTCCTCAGCGGCGGCGCAGATGGCCTCCTTTTGCAGCGCGGCATATTGAATTCCCTGCTGCGCCTCCAGCGACGGGAGATAGCGTCTTGCGGCATTGCTCTCCGTCCGCTGATGCGCCATGCAGAGAACCCTTTGTGTAATATAACATTCTGCTTCGTGATACTCCGGCAGATAGATCGCGGTCAGCCCGGCGATCGTGTCCGTTTCGGCATAGCCAAGGGCGCAGAGCCGGTCGATCCCGGCGGAGATCGTCGCCTCGTCCAGCTCCAGCAGGGCCGCCGTCGCCGCCGTCAGCTTGTCCTTCGGCAGGAAGGTATGGCCGTTATTGAGATTGTAGCGCAGCTCGAATTCCACACCTGCCTCGACACGGCGGTCATCGTCGCCGTCGAAGCCCCGCTCCAGCGCCAGCATATCCGCCCCGGCGAACGACGCGCCGAACTGCGGCTTTGCCAGAAGATACGGATTTTCCTCCACCAGCTCCATCGCCTGCTCGCCGTGGATGCGGTAAACGCGCACCGCGACCTCCGCGGGGATGCGATAGGCCGCCAGAAACTCGATCAGGCGGCGGATACCGACCTGCCGGCGGAAGGAATTTCCCATTTCCAGCGCTTTTTTCATCGAAATGCCGCCGATTTCGGTCAGGCGCTCCGGCGCGGTGTCCAGAATTTCCAGACTGTGCTCCCCGAAGCGCTCGACGATCTTCTCCGCGGTTTTCGGACCAATCCCCTTGACGGCGCGGGAGGAAAGATAGGCCAAGATCTCCGCCCGCGAATCGGGCAGGAGGCGTTCGAGAAATTCCGCCTCGAACTGCTTGCCGTAGACGGCGTGCGCCGTCCATTTTCCCGTAACGATCAGCCGTTCCCCCGCTGCGGGCAGCGGAATGGTTCCCACGACGGTGATGAGCGAGCCGTCCTCACTATCCAGTTTGATGACGGCGTAGCCATTTTCGCGGTTTTCAAAGACGACCGCTGCGATGGTCCCGCTGATCAGCTCCTGTTCCAACTCCGTCGTACTCCGTTTCTAAGTAATCTGCGGCCTGCGCCGGGAGGCACAGCACCGCCTCGTCCGCCTTTTGCAGCAGGCGCTCAATCGCCGCCCGTGACGGCGCGTCGATGCCGCCGTCAACAAAAATCAGCTTTCCCGTCAGCGCACCGCCGCGCCGCCGCCATAGGCAGGCCTGCGCCAGCGCCGCCGGGTCCGTTTGGCCGGGGTCCAGATAGATCACATGACACGACCGGCGCGGTCGGGGCAGGAACGCATCCTTCAGCGCCAGCAGGATCATCAAAGGGCCGCAGGCCGCCAAAGCGGCGATCAGGATCGTCAACAGCATACTACCACCTCAGGCCATTGTATGCTGTGTCAGAATCTAAAGTTCCAAGATTATCTTACACCAGAATTCGACAAAGCGCAACTGATTTTTCAAAAATCGGCACACTTTCGGGCTATCGTATCTCTTGACAGAGGAGAACGCTCGACCTATAATGAAGGAAAAACGAAAAGGAGCCTGATTTTATGGAGCCCATCGTCGTCAATGCCCTCGGAGATGCCTGCCCCATCCCCGTTGTGAAAACCATGAAGGCCCTAGAGGCTATGACCGCCCCCGGCGCCGTCGAGGTCCATGTGGACAACGAGGCCGCCGTGCAGAACGTGACGCGCCTTGCCGCGCATCGCGGCTTTGCCGTCGGCAGCGAAAAGCTGGAGGACAAGCACTTTGTCATCCGCATGGCGGTCGATACGCTTGAAGCGGCGCCCGCTCAGCAGGCCGAGGCCGTCTGCCGGCCCGACCGGCGCGGCAATACCGTCGTCGCCTTCGACTCCAACAGCATGGGCCGTGGCAACGACGAGCTGGGCGCGACGCTCATGAAGGGCTTTATCTACGCCCTGTCGCAGCTCGAGGAGCTGCCCAAGACGCTGCTGTTCTATAACGGCGGCGCGAAGCTCACCGTCGAAGGCTCAGCCTCGCTGGACGATCTCAAGAGCTTGGAGGCGCAGGGTGTCGAAATTCTGACCTGCGGCACGTGTCTGAACTTCTACGGTCTGACGGAGAAGCTAGCCGTCGGCGCAGTGACGAATATGTATTCTATTGTGGAAACGCTGAACGGCGCAGCCAAGGTCGTCAAGCCCTGATGATTTATCTGGACAATGCGGCGACGACGCTGCGAAAGCCGCAGCCGGTCATCGACGCCGTTACCGCCGCGCTCTGTTCGCTGGGGAATTCCTCGCGCGGGTCCTATCAAAGCGCGCTGTCTGCGGCGCGGACGATCTACGAGGCCCGCTGCCGGGTCGCGGCGTTCTTCGGCTGTACACAACCCGACCGCGTGATCTTCACCGCGAACGTGACGGAGGCGCTGAACATTGCGCTTTCCGGCCTGTTTCAGCCCGGCGACCACGTGATATCGACCGATCTGGAGCACAACTCCGTGCTGCGGCCGCTGTACCGGCTGGAGACGGAGGGCGGCGTTTCCCTCAGCTTCGTTCCCGCCGACCGGCGGGGCTGCGTTGACTACGCGGCGTTCGAGCGGCTGATCCGCCCGCAGACCCGCGCCATTGTCTGCACCCACGCATCGAATCTGACCGGAAATCTGCTCGATCTGACCGCCATCGGGCGCATCGCGAAGGCGCACGGGCTGCTGCTGATCGTCGATGCCGCACAGACGGCGGGCTGTATTCCGATCGACACGGAGGCAATGGGCATCGACGTGCTGTGCTTCACCGGCCACAAGGGCCTGATGGGGCCGCAGGGAACGGGCGGGCTGTGCCTCCGCGAGGGGGTGGAGATCCGCCCGTGGAAGGTCGGCGGCTCCGGCGTGCAGTCCTACAGCCGCACACAGCCGGAGCAGTATCCCACCCGGTTAGAGGCCGGGACGCTGAACGGCCACGGCATCGCCGGACTTTCCGCCGCGCTGGACTATCTGAACGAGGTCGGCCTATCCGCCGTGCAGGCAAAGGAGGCCGCCCTGATGCGGCGGTTCTACGACGGCCTGCGGGCCGTTGACGGTGTGACGGTCTACGGCGACTTCGACGCGCCGAAGCGGGCCGCTATCGTCGCTTTAAATATCCGCGATTACGACTCCGGAAGCGTCGCCGACGAGCTTTCGGAGGTCTACGGCATCGCAGTCCGCCCCGGCGCGCACTGCGCCCCGCGGATGCACCGGGCGCTCGGCACGGAGGAGCGCGGTGCGGTGCGATTCAGCTTTTCGTGGTTCAACACGGATGCCGAGGTCGATACCGCCGTCCGCGCAGTAAAGGAGATCGCCGCCGAATGAGAGAAAAGCACCCGCGCCTGGTCGTGGCGTTTCATACAACGACGGCGGCCATGGCTCTGGAAAAATACTGCAACGAGCATGGCATCCCCGGCCGGCTCATTCCCATCCCGCGCGAGATCACGGCAGGCTGCGGCCTTGCATGGAGCGCCCCGCCCGATGCCCGCGCTGCCGTCGAACAGGCTGTCGCCGCCCTCAACGCCGCCGTGGACGGCTACTATGAATTGCTGCTTACATAGCAAAAATGTCCCCCGCCTCGGCTGCGCCGAAGCGGGGTTAATCTTATTCGCTTATCTGACGCGGACGATGCACTCGTATTCCTTGTCGTGGTAGGTCACGGTGACGGTCGTGGTGCCGCGGGCGAGGGCGGTGACGATGCCATTCTCCGCCTTGCAGATGCCTGCATTGCTGACAGTATAGGTGATATCCGTAATATGCTCGCCCTGCGAATCGTAAAGGTACAGGTAGAAGGTATCGCCGACACGAAGCGTGACGTCGGTGTTTTCCAGATGTGCGCCGATGTCATCGCCGTCGAACACGCAGCGGACCAGCACCTGCGCCGTCTTGCCGCCGACGGTGGCGGTGATCGTCGTCCGGCCGCTGCTGATGGCCGTCAGCTCGCCGGCCTCGCTGACCTTCGCGACGGTCGCGTCCGCCGTGGCCCAGCTCACGCCGTAGCCCTCCGGCAGATTCGCCACGCGCAGGAGCGTCTTTTCGCCCTTGGCAAACAGCGACACGTTCTCGCCGCAGCTCAGCTCCGGCACGAAGTCGTCCGGCAGCTGCGCCAGCGTGGACGGCTCGATCGTACCGACCGGTTCGCCGTCGCCGACGGTCACGGTGCAGCTCTGCGTCTGCTTACCGCAGGTGAGCTTGATCTCCGTCGTTCCCGTTCCCATAGCGGTAACGGTAAAGACGGCGGATTTTTCCTTCGCCGTGCTGCTCGTTTCGGCCTGCTCGGCCACGACGGCGACCCCGGCGTTGGCGCTGTTGCAGTAGAGCGTTTCCGTGCAGGAGGCGTTGACGCTCACCGTCAGCGCCGCCGTTTCGCCCGCTGCGTCAAACTTCAGCGTCTGGTCCGAGATTGTCAGCGCTTGGCAGCTCGTGTCGGGAAGGACCATCTCGGTCTGCTTCGTGCGGTCCACGCGGTCCTCCAGTCCGCCCCACCAGCCGTTCATATCACCGATGAAAAACGCAAGGACGGCCACGGTCAGCAGTAAAAAGATCAGCGCCGCCGTCAGAATACCCTTTGCGGCCTTCGGCGGCTTTTTCGAGGAATATTTTCCCTTTGCGGCGGTACGGCGGCGGTCGCGGCGTTCCTTTTCGGTCAGGCGCTGGCGCTGCACGGGACGGTCGCCCGCCTCGTCGGACCGGGCGCTGCTGCCGCAGAGCGGACATTTGCCCCGTTCTTCATTATAAATCGTTCCGCAATAGTAGCAAACTACCTTATTTTCCATGCTCTGCTCCTTCCGGTTCAGTGTGCACATTTCGCATTTTTTGCTATCATACCATTTTCTTTAGAATCTGGCAAGATTGTTGTTGATTTTTTTACAAAAATGTCATAGTATATAGTCGTGAGAATTCGATTTGTTTTAGGAGGCGGAAACCATGCCCGAGCTGAAAATGATCTCGCCGCTGCTGGACCATCTGGCGGTGGAGCGCGAAGCCGGTGAGCACAACGGTCGCTCCTGTTTTATTCTGCGCAATCCGGCCTCGGAGCGCTTTGTCCTCAAGCGGCTGTCCGTTCCCGCAACGGACAGTCAGATCCGCGCGCTGATCCTCTCCGGCGCCTATCCCACGGAGGAGGCGGTGCATGAGTACTACACCCGCGTCGTTGCGGACATCCGGCGGGAGCTGGACAAGGGGCAGGAGCTGGCGGCCAGCGGACGCTACGCCGGTGCGCTGCGCTACCAGATCGAGCCGAAGGACACCGGTGTCGGCTACGACGTCTACATCCTTTACCCGCTGTACATCTCGTTGAGCGATTTTCTGTCCAAGAGCGCAATCACAAATCTGCGTGCCGTCAATCTCGGCATCGACATCTGCGACGCGCTGTTGGTCTGCCGCGAGGCGGGATATCTCTTTGCGAATATCAAACCGGAAAACATCTATCTGATGCCGACAGGCAAGTTCCTGCTCGGCGACCTTGGCCTTGCGGCGGTGGAGGACCTCCGCTACACCTGCATTCCTGAGGAATACATCGGTCCGTACTCCGCGCCGGAGCTTTCGGACTTCACCCTCTCGCCCAACACGACGATCGACCTGTACTCGCTCGGTATGGTGCTTTACCGCATCTATAACGGCAATCACGGCCCGTTCATGGACGAGAATACCAGCGAGGCCATGGCGGACAAGCTCCGTCTGACGGGTAAGCCCCTGCCCTCGCCCATCTACGCCGACTACGAAATGGCGGGCATCATTCTCAAAGCCTGCGCCTTCAAGAAGGAAAACCGCTTTCAGACCCCGGAGGAGTTCAAGCAGGCTCTGACGCTGTATATGCAGCGCAACGAGGTGTCCGACACGCCGGTCGTTCCCCCGATCGTCGCCTCGGATGAGCCGATGGTCGATCCGAACGCAGTCGAGGAAGAACCCGACGAGCCGGTGCGCATGACCGAGGCCGAGACGCTGGACGACGATTTCCGCCGCAGCTTTGCCCCCGATCTGACAGGCGCAGGCACAGAGGCCGACATCGATCCGAACGCACCGAAGGCGGAAAAGCCTACCGTAAAGCCTGCCGAAGGGCCGGTGGAGCAGCCCGTCGAAGCCCCTGTCGAACCGGAAGCCGAGAAGGCCTCGGAGCCGGAGGCCGAACCCGAAGCGGCTCCCGAAGCGCCGCAGGAGCCGGTCGCCGAAGCGGCGGAGGTCCCCGAAGTGCCGGAGCCGGCCGAGGACGGGGACTTTGACCCCGACCAAATGGATCTGGACGCGCTGCTGGCCTCGGTGAACGCGGTCATCGACCCCGCACCGAAGGACGAGGCCGCCCCGAAGGAGGAAACGGCCGCGCCTGCCGAAGGAAAAGAGACGGACGACACCCCCGCCGAGCCGTCGCACGACTATGTGGACACGGACGAGGAGGATGACGAGGACGAGCCGACGCAGAAAAAGCGCTGGCTGCCCATCGCCGTGATCGCCGCGCTGCTGGTCGCCATCGGTGCCGTGGTCTACTTCCTGGTCAACTGGTACTTTGTGGACATGACGCAGCTCAACATTCTTTCCTGCAACACGCAGGAGATGCTTGTGGAGCTGGTTTCGTCGGACGATCCGGGCCGCTTCGTGCTGACCTGCACGGACAGCTACGGCAACGCCTACCCCGGTGTCCGCGACGGTAATCTCTACACCTTCTCCAACCTTTCCGAAAAGACGACCTACACCGTCGCCGTCAGTGCGGCGCAGTATCATAAGCTGCTCAACGCCGATTCCTACACGATCAACGTGACCACCCCGGAAGCCACGGTCATCTCCGATTTCCGCGGCGTGCGCGGCGATAACGACGGCGAGGTCCAGCTCTCGTTCCGCTACGAAGGCCCCGCACCGGCGCAGTGGCAGCTCACCTGCACCAGCGACGACGGCTCGGTCAACGAAACGTATTCCTTCGTCGGCAGCTCCTACATCGTTTCCGGCTTGCTGCCGAATGAGGTCTACACCTTCACGCTCAAAGGCGCGGACGATCTCTTCCTCTCCGGTGAGACGACCACGCAGTATGAAATTCTCCCGATCGTCGAGGCGAAGAACCTGACCGTCAGCGAGATCAGCGGCAATCAGGTCACGCTCACCTGGGAGCAGGGCGAAAACAGCCCCAAGCAGTGGGAGGTCCTCTGCGGCGCGGAGGGCATCGATCCGATCACTGCAACCGTGACCGAATGCACCGCAACGCTGACGCTGCCGGACTTTGACCGGGAATACACCTTCACGCTCACCGCGCCCGGCATGGATTTAATTCCGAAGCTGACACTCCCGGCCAATCCCATCATCGTAGACGGCCTGACCGCCACGGCCAACGCCGACGGCACCGTCACCGTGAGCTGGGACACCCCGGCGGGCGCACCCTCCGGCGGCTGGTACGTTTCTTACAACACCGTCGGCAGTATGCACCCGGCCTATATGCCCGACAGCGAGAGCAACACCGTGACCGGCTCCTCCGTTACGCTCGAGGGACTGGTCCCCGACGCGGAATATGAAGTCACCCTGTCCCTGACGGCGGCGGATGCCTCGTCCACCGTGTTCGGTCAGTCCACCGTTGCCGTAAAAACCCCGGCCTGCGAGGCCTTTACCGATTACGGCATCACCCCCACGCCGCCTTACGGCACCAATTCCTCCCTCGTTTCTCTCTGGCTGGAACCGAATAAGACGGACTGGACGTATTTCGATCTGAACGACCACCGCACATCCTTCTCTGCGACGGACAAGATCGCGGTTTGCATTGAGGTCAACGCTGTCAATCAGTCGGACGACACCGTTACCTTGCTCTACGCCCTGCGCGACGCGAGCGGCAATGTCGTTAACGACGTTTCGCGTGACCTGACGTGGGACAATCTCTGGTATAACCGCCGCCACGCCAACGCCATTCCCCTTCCCGCCGGGCAGGGCGAAGCGTCGGCTCCCGGCAGCTACACGCTGGAGATCTACATCAACGGGAAGCTCCTGGCTTCCACCGGCTTCACCATCGCGTAAGCCTTCCATTTTATCTTCGGCCTCCGGGCCGTCCGTATATAAAAAAGTATATGGATCCAAATTTCCAAAGAAGGAGGAAAACAATGCAAAACTGGTTTGTTGTTGTCATGGGTCTTGCGACGGTGTTCATCGTCCTGACGCTTATCATCGTGCTTTGCTCTCTGCTCGGGCTGCTGTTCCGCGGCAGCGGCGAGAAGGAAGCCGAACAGAAAAGCGCTGTCGCTCCCGTCACCGATGAAATCCCCAACCGTCCCGAATTTGTCGCGGCCGTTTCCGCTGCTATTGCTGAAATGAGCGGCACCGACGCCTCTGCCATCCGCGTTCTGTCCATTAAAAAACTTTAACAACACATTTGAAAGGGAAATTAGAAATGAAGAAGTATCGTGTCAATGTCAACGGCTCTCTGTATGAGATCGAAATCGAAGAAATGTCCGCTCCCGCGACCATGAGCGCCGCCGCTCCCGCAGCGAAGGCAGCTCCCGTTGCCGCCGCTCCCGCCGGTGGCCAGAAGGTCGAGGCCCCCATGCCCGGCACCATCCTTGATATCAAGGTCCAGGCCGGCCAGTCCGTCAAGAAGGGCGACGTACTCGTCATTCTTGAGGCTATGAAGATGGAAAACGAAATCATGGCTCCCTGCGACGGCAAGGTCACGGGTGTCAACGTCCGCAAGGGCGACTCCGTCGAAACTGCTGCCCTCCTTTGCACCATCGGCTAATCGCGCGAAGGAGATACTGCCATGTTCAAAAATAATAAAAAGATGCATCGGCTGATGATCGGTCTGCTGGTGCTCGGCCTGCTGGTCTGCCTGTGCATGACCCTCGCCTCTGCCGCCGAAAAGGCCCATGAAACGGACACTCCCGTTGTCACCTCGGCAGAGCCTGCGGCTGACGAAAAAGGCGCCGAATCCAACGGTGAAGCCCTGACGAACTTCATCGATCAGACCGGCATTATGTCGCTGGTCCATAACGCCGACTGGAAATCGATCATCATGATCCTCATTTCCTTCGTCCTGCTCTATCTTGCCATCGGCAAGGGCTTTGAGCCGCTGCTGCTCCTGCCCATCGCCTTTGGTATGCTGCTGACGAACCTCCCCGGTGCCGGTATGTACCACACCGAGATCTTCATCAACGAAACCGGCCACATCAACTGGGAAGCGTTCAGCAATTCCGATACCTTCGGCCTGATCGACGTGCTGTATCTGGGCGTTAAGCTCCAGATCTATCCGTGCCTGATCTTCATCGGTGTCGGCGCTTCCACCGACTTCGGCCCGCTGATTGCCAACCCCAAGAGCCTGCTGCTCGGTGCTGCCGCTCAGCTCGGTATCTTCGTCGCCTACCTCGGCGCTCTGCTCATTTCCCAGATCGGCATTGAAGGCCTGAGCTTCACGCAGGCCATGGCCGCTGCCATCGGCATCATCGGCGGCGCAGACGGTCCGACCGCCATCTACGTCACCTCAAAGCTCGCTCCGATGCTGCTCGGCCCGATCGCGATCGCAGCCTACTCTTACATGGCGCTCGTTCCGGTCATCCAGCCGCCCATCATGCGCGGCCTGACCACCAAGAAGGAACGCCTCATCCGCATGGACAACCTCCGCAAGGTTTCCAAGAAGGAAAAGATCGTGTTCCCGATCGCCGTTACCTTCTTTGTCGCCCTGTTCGTTCCCTCCGCTACGCCTCTGGTTGGCTGCCTGATGCTGGGCAACCTCTTCCGTGAGTGCGGCGTGACCGAGCGTCTGAACAAGACCGCGCAGAATGAGCTGATGAACATCGTCGTCATCCTGCTCGGCGTTTCCGTCGGCGCAACCGCACAGGCCGACAGCTTCCTGACCCCGCGCACCATCGGCATCATTGTTCTCGGCGTTATCGCCTTCGCGGGCGGCACGGCCGGCGGTGTCCTGCTTGCCAAGTTCATGAACCTGTTCCTGCCGGAAGGCAAGAAGATCAATCCGCTCATCGGTTCTGCTGGTGTTTCCGCCGTCCCGATGGCCGCGCGCGTTTCCCAGAAGGAAGGCCAGCGCGAGGATCCCAGCAACTTCCTGCTCATGCACGCCATGGGTCCGAACGTTGCGGGCGTTATCGGCTCCGCCGTCGCCGCAGGCGTGTTCATCGCTCTGTTTGGTTAAGGAGGTTTGAATCATGGAAAAGAAGCCTTTGTATATCACTGAAACCATTCTCCGCGACGCGCATCAGTCGCAGGCAAAGACCCGGATGCGCATTGAGGATATGCTTCCCGCCTGCGAGCTGTTGGACAACATGGGCTACTGGTCGCTGGAGTGCTGGGGCGGCGCAACGTTTGACGCCTGCATCCGCTTCCTCGACGAGGATCCGTGGGAGCGCCTGCGCACCCTGAAGAAGCACATGCCCAAGACCAAGCTGCAAATGCTGTTCCGCGGCCAGAACATTCTGGGCTACAAGCACTATGCCGACGACGTGGTCGAGGAATTCTGCCAGAAGTCTATTGAAAACGGCATCGATGTCGTCCGCGTGTTCGACGCGCTGAACGATATCCGCAATCTGCAAAAGGCCGTCGAGTCCGTCAAAAAGTACGGCGGCTGGGCCGAGGTCGCGCTGTCCTATACCGTCAGCCCCGTGCATAACGACGACTATTTCGTCGGCGTTGCCAAGGACCTGGAAAAGATGGGCGCAGACTCCATCTGCATCAAGGATATGGCGAACCTCCTGCTTCCGTATCATGCCTATGACCTGATTCGCAAGCTCAAGGACAACGTTTCCGTTCCCATCCATCTGCATACCCACAACACTGCGGGTACCGGCGACATGGTCAACCTCATGGCGGCGCAGGCCGGCGTGGACATCGTTGACTGCGCCCTGTCCCCGATGGCAAACGGTACGTCCCAGCCCGCAACGGAAGCCCTCGTTGCTACCCTACAGGGCACCGAACGTGACACCGGCCTGAGCCTTGATAAGCTCAGCGAGGCTGCCGCGCACTTCCGCAAGGTCGCCGACAAGATGAAGGCCGAGGGCACACTGGATCCCAAGGTCCTTCAGGTCGATACCAAGGCGCTGATCTATCAGGTTCCCGGCGGTATGCTCTCGAATATGCTCGGCCAGCTCAAGGACGCGCATAAGGAGGACAAGTACTACGAGGTCCTCGCCGAGGTGCCGCGTGTCCGTAAGGACTTCGGCTATCCCCCGCTGGTCACCCCGACGAGCCAGATCGTTGGCACGCAGGCCGTAATGAACATCATCAGCGGTGAGCGCTACAAGCTGGTTCCCAACGAATCCAAGGCGCTGCTCCGCGGTGAGTACGGCAAGCTGCCCGGTGAGGTCAACGAGGAAGTCCGCAAGAAGTGCATCGGCGACGCGAAGGTCATCACCTGCCGTCCCGCCGACCTTCTGGAGCCGGAGCTGGACAAGTACCGCGAGGAGTGCAAGGGCATGGCAAAGTGCGAGGAAGATGTCCTGACCTATTGCCTGTTCCCGAAGGTCGCCCCGAAATTCTTTGAAAAGCGCGATCATCCAAAGCCCGCTGCCGCTCCCGCCAAGCCCGCCGACCCCAACGCCGTCCGCGAGCTGTACGTCGAGGACACCGGCCGCTGAGCCAAAATCACAAAAGCATCCCGCTGCGAGGTTCCTCCCTCGCAGCGGGATTTCCTTTTGTCCACCGGAAGCACCGTCGAAGGCCCTTCGTAGGGCGGGGTCCCCCGACCCCGCCGCAGGCAGTGATGTACCGGGACGTTATACGGTATTACGGTTCTAATTTTCTAATCGATACTGCGCTCTCCGGCGCGATGTGGGCATCGCGCCCTACGCAGCAACCGACCATTGGAATCCTATCGCACACAATGCGTAGGGGCCGATGCCCTCATCGAACTGCCTGCAATTACAAACACTGCTCACTGCGCGATTTCCGTCAAATATCTTGCCAGAATTGCCGCAACCTGGGCGCGGGTGGCGGTATTTTGCGGGACGAGGAGGAGCGTGCCGTTCTCTGCCGAGCCGCGGATGAGATCTGCGGCGTTTGCCCACGCGAGTGCGTCGAGGGCGTAGGTGCTGACCTCGCCCGCGTCGGGAAAAGCAGTAAGGTCCGCACGTTTGGCGGTATCGACCCGGCGCGTTCCGGCATAGCGGAACAAAATCGCCGCAAGCTGTTCCCGCGTGACGTTCCCCTCCGGGTCGAATTTCCCGCCGCCGACACCGTTCACGATGCCATTTTCCGCCGCCCATGCGACCGCACCGGCGTAATACGCCGCCGCCGGTACATCGGAAAACGGTGCCGGCGTACCCGCCGTCCGCTTTCCGTCCAATCGCCAGAGGACCGTGACCAGCATGGCGCGGGTCATGGCCGCCTCCGGCGCAAACGTGTCCGGCGCAATCCCGTTGAACAGCGAATGGCGCACGGCAAGCCCGACATCCGAATAGAACCAATCCGTTTCCGCAACGTCGCGAAACGGATTTTTCCACTCAATCGACGAGGCCTCGGCAAAATCCATCTGTGCGCAGAGATTCCGCAGAATCGCCCCCGCCTGCACCCGGTAGCCCACGTCGCAGGGATGCAGGTTATCCGTCAACAGCCATTCCGTCCCGTACAGATCGTCGAACGGGTCGGCAAACAGCACGCCCAGCTCCTCGGCAAGCCCGCAAATGGCCGCATTCCATTGCAGAATTTTCTCCGTCCGGTCGCCGTTTCCCATTGGAATCATGCCAACCAGCACGATCACCGTTTCCGGGCAAGCTTCCTGTACCTCGCGGACATAGCCGCGATAGGCCGCGAGGAAGGTTTCCAGCGGGACGTCCGCGCGGAGATCGTTGATGCCGAACGCCGCCGTCAGCAGGTCCGGGTGATTCGGCACGATATAGTCGCGCACCGTATCCTTCGCGGGCGGGTAGTCGGCCCACGTCGTTTTCAGGCACATCCGGCTGCCGGAAACGGCCTTGTTGACCAGCCGGACCTCGCGCCCGCTGACCTCCGTCAGCAGCCCTGCCAGCGTCGTGACCCAGCCGTTTTCCGGATGCACCGCCGTCGCGCCGCAGGAAATGCTGTCGCCCGTGGCGACATAGGTCAGCACCTCGTTTTTCAGCACGCTTTTCCGGTCAAACCCGCGCAGAAACGCGATCAGCGCCGTCAGGTAGATTTCTTCCGCCGCATCCCGGCTTATCGCGCCGCTGCGGTCGGTTTTTGCCAGCGCGGTCAGAAACGCCGCCCGTTCCGCCGCCTGCATCGTCGTATAGGTCGTCAGCGGGAGATCCATTCTCCGGCTTTCCAGCACCGTCTGAAGTGTCGCCGCGTCCTTGGCCGCCGCAAATGCGGGCAGCAGCGCGTCATCCGGCGGCAGACACGGCGTTTCGTCCATATCCAGCGGCGCGGTGTGCTCTGCGGCGAGACACGTGCAATGCCGGGCCAGCAGTGAAAACAGCCCGTGCGCCAGCAGGAGCTTTCCCGCCGTATTCGGCGTTTGCCCGTCGCCCTCTACGCACCACGGCGTACCGGCCAACGCGGCGTAGGCATCAAAATACAGCGCCCCGACAGCCTCCGCCGCCCGCCGCAGCGAAGAAAACGCCCTCGCCACCGCCTCCGGCGAACGCTCCGGCCGGTCGCCGAAGCCACAGACGACGAAAACACCATCCCCGTCCATCCGCGCCGCAAGCTGCCGCACGATTTCCGCCGCGTCCTCGGAAAATGCAGCCCCATCCGGCATATAAAGCAACAAATCCGGTCGCAGCGCGGCGACCCGATCGATCTCCGCCGCGTCCAGCCGCGTGACCTCGGGCGTGAAGCACTGATATTTTGCGATCAGTGCCGTCAGCTCGTCCAGATAGTCTGCCGTTCCGACGCAGACCACGCGCTCCAGCGGCGCACTGCGCAAATCCTCCTGCGCGGCAAAAACGCCCGGCGACAGCAGCGCAAGCAGCACCGCCGCCGCCAAAACGGCGGCAATTTTTCGTTTCATTCCGCATCCGCTCCCTTCCCGCTTACCATACCACGCCGCCGCGCGTTTGGCAAGCAGCAAAAAGGCCGCGCACGCGGGTTCTCCCCGCCGAGCGCGGCCTTTTGATCGTTTCTCTTAGTCCTCCAGTGCGTACTTTTCCGTATACCGGCGGTAGGCGTCACGGAAGCTCCCATCGTCGAGCTTTGCCGAGCGGAGGGTCGCGTGAAGATTCAAATGATGCAGCGCAATATCGATGACACAGCCCGCGATGTTCGAGCAATGGTCGCTTGTCCGTTCCAGATTCGTCAGCAGGTCCGCCCAGACGAAGCCCGCCTCGATGCTGCAATTGCCCTGCTGCATCCGCAGAATGTGGCTGGTGCGAAGCTGCTCCTTGAGCGTGTCGATAACCTGTTCGAGCGGCTCGACCTGCGCAGCCAGCTTCTCGTCACCCGTGGAGAAGGCGCGGAGTGTCATGGTAAGAATTTCGTCGATCGCCGCAGCGAGCGTCCGCAGCTCTCGCTGGGCCGCGTCGGAGAAGGAGAGCTTTTTGTCGCGCAGCTCCTCCGCCGATTCCAGAATGTTGACTGCATGATCGGAGATGCGTTCAAAGTCGCCGATGACCTTCAGCAGCTCCGTTGCCTCGCCGCTCTCGGCCGCGCTGAGCTTCTGCGCACTGACGCGGACGAGATACGTCCCCAGCAGGTCCTCAAAGTGATCGCAGCGTTCTTCATCCTTTCGGATACTCGGCGCGAGGTCGTAGCGCCCGTCAATGGTGCATTGCAGCGCATTTTTCAGTGCCTGCACGGCGCAGACCGCCATTTCTCCGGCCACGGCGCGGCTGCGCTCCAAGGCGATGGCAGGTGTAGCAAGCAGGCGGTCGTCCAGCTCGGTGACGGTTTCCTTGCGGTGGCTATCCGGCACCAGACGGATGGCCAGCTTCTCCAGCAGGCCGCCCGCCGGGAGCAGCATCGCCGTGCAGGCGATGTTGAAGATGCTGTGTACGACCGCAATGCCATAGGTCGTTGCGTTTTCATTCAGGATCGCCGGGGCAGCCACCGCCTTGACGATGCTGAACACGCTCAAAAGGACGACAACGCCAATGATATTGAACATCAAATGGACCACGGCAGCCCGCTTGGCGTTCTTGTTCGTGCCGACCGAGGCAATGATCGCGGTGATGCAGGTGCCGATGTTCTGGCCCATGATAATCGGGATGGCCGCCGCATAGCTGACCCGCCCGGTGAAGGACAGCGCCTGCAAAATGCCCACGGAGGCCGAGCTGGACTGGATAATAGCCGTCAGAATCGCGCCCGCCAGCACGCCGAGGATCGGGTTCTGGAACTTCAGGAACAGCTCCGCGAACCCCGGCACGTCCTTCAACCCCGAAACGGCACCGCTCATCGTTTCCATGCCGAACATCAGCGTTGCAAAGCCGAGGAAAATCAGGCCGGTGTCCTTTTTCTGGTCATTTTTACAGAACATATACAAAACCACGCCGACCAACGCCAGCACCGGCGTAAAGGACGACGGCTTGAGCAGCTGAATCCAGAAGCTCCCGCTGTCAATGCCCGCAAGGCTCAAAAGCCACGCTGTCACGGTCGTGCCGACGTTTGCGCCCATGATAACGTTGATCGCCTGCCGCAGGGTCATCAGACCCGAATTGACGAAGCCGACGACCATAACGGTCGTTGCCGACGAGCTTTGAATGATCGCCGTCACGCCGAGACCGGTCAAAAAGCCCATAAACGCCTTATCCGTCATGCGCCCGATCAGGCTGCGCAGACTGTTGCCCGCACGGCGTTCGAGCGCCTGACCCATCAGATTCATGCCGAACAGGAACAGGCTCAGCCCGCCAATCAGCGTCAGCACATTAAAAATGTCCATCGAATTCCCTCTGTTTCCTATTTTTTGTTATCCTTATTTTAACGGCCCGTTGTCAAATCCGTCACCAGAGTTTTGTAAAATCCTTGTAAAATACGGAAACGGTCGATTTTTATCACACAACTTCCGGTTTTTTCGATTGCATTTTCCCGGATTTTCGAGTATGATATAAGAAATATCCTGAAATTGGAGGCGCAGCTCATGAAGGTTTTGCTGTTGAACGGAAGTCCGCACGCGCAGGGCTGTACATATACCGCGCTGAATGAGGTCGGCGCAACCCTGAAAAAGCACGGCATCGACACCGAGCTTGTCCACGTCGGCACCCGGCCGGTCGCCGAGTGCATTGCCTGCGGCAGCTGCAAGGGCGGTGCCCCCTGCATTTTTGACGACGGCGTGAACGCCCTTGCCGCGCGGCTGGAGGAATTTGACGCGCTCGTCGTCGGCGCACCGGTCTACTACGCCGGTCCCAGCGCACAGATTTGCGCGTTCCTCGACCGGCTGTTTTACAGCGCGGGCGGCAAGCTGACCGGCAAGCCCGCCGCTGCCGTCGTTTCCTGCCGCCGGGGCGGTGCGAGCGCTGCCTTTGACCGGCTGAACAAGTATTTCAGCATCAATTCTATGCCGATCGTCACCTCGCAGTACTGGAATCAGGTCCACGGCAACACGCCGGAGGAGGTTCTGCGCGACGAGGAGGGCCTGCAAACCATGCGCACTCTCGGCGAAAATATGGCATGGCTCCTGCGCTGCATCGAGGCAGGCAAGGCCGCCGGTGTCCCCGCTCCGGTCTATGAACCGAAGCGCCAGACGAATTTCATTCGCTGATCGAGGTACCCGCTATGATGAAAATACAGGAATCCGCAGAAAATTATCTGGAAACCATTCTGGTCCTCCGCAGAAGGCTGGGGGCCGTGCGCTCGATCGATATTGCCAACGAGATGGAGTTCTCCAAGCCGAGCGTCAGCGTCGCGATGAAGAATCTGCGTGAAAACGGCTACATCCATGTCGATGAAAACGGCTGGATCACCCTCCTTCCCGCCGGGCAGGAGATCGCCGAGCGCATCTATGAGCGCCACACGCTGCTGTCCGGCTGGCTGACCGCGCTTGGCGTTGCGCCGGATGTCGCCGCCGAGGACGCGTGCCGCATCGAGCACGTCATCAGTGCCGAGAGCTTCGAGGCCATCAAAAAGCACGTGACAAAATAATTTCAGACCGCCCGAAAAACGGGCGGTCTTTTTTGGGAACCTTTCGCCGCAATTGTCGTCAAAGAAGTGCTGAAAAACAAAACGAAAGGAGCAACCGTATGAAATTCCGTAAATTGGCCGCGCTGGTGCTTCTGCTGGCCGCTGTGGTGCAGCTTACCGCCTGCGGCGGCGGTGGGACGACGCAGGTCACGCTTCCGGACGACGCGGGTCAGGTCACGGTCACGGATGACGCAGAACAGGTCACACTTCCGGATGACTCCGGTCAGATCACGCCCATCCGGACTGAGGTCCCGCAGAACACGTTTGCGCAGGCCGCCGCCGATTTTTCGACCGCGCTCCTGCGCCAGACGCACAAGACCGGCGAAAACACCACGCTTTCGCCCTACAGCGTCATGAGCGCTCTTGCCATGACCGCCAACGGCGCGGACGGCGAAACGCGCAGCGAGATGGAGGCGGTCCTCGGGCTGCCGCTCGACGAGCTGAACAGTGCTCTGCTCGCCCTCCGGGAGCAGGCGGGCGAGGAGCTGATCGCCGCGAATTCGCTTTGGATCCGCAACGACATCACGGTCCTGCCTGAATTCCTGCAAACGACCGACGCTTATTACGGCGCTGCGGTCTATCAGGCCCCCTTCGACGGCGGTACGGTCAAGGAAATCAACGACTGGATCGCCGCGCACACCAAGGACCGCATCCGCGATATGCTCGAATCTCTCGACCCGCTGACCGGAGTCTGCCTCGTCAACGCGCTGACGTTTGACGCGAAGTGGGCGAGTGAGTTCTACGAGGAGTTCATCTGGGAGGAGGACTTCCACGCATGGGACGGCACGACGCAGCAGGTCGATATGATGCACGGCACGGTCTACACCTACCTGTCCTCGGACAGCGCGACGGGCTTCGTCAAGGACTATGCCGGCGGGCGCTACAGCTTCGTCGCCCTGCTGCCGAACGAGAATCTCCGTGTTGAAGATTATGTAAACCAATTGGACGGCACGGCCCTGCTCGACCTGATGGAAAACCGGTCGGATGAGAAGGTCGATATCACCATGCCGCGCTTCAAGACGGAATACAAAGAATCGCTGGCCAAGCCGCTGGTGTCGATGGGGATGCCGCTGGCCTTTGACGCAGAAAATGCGGACTTCTCCCGCATGGTGGACACCACGTTGCCGGTGTATATCGGCGATGTGCTGCACCAGACCTACGTTTCCGTGGACGGCTCCGGCACGGAGGCCGCCGCCGCAACGATCGTCTCGGTGACCGTGGGAGCCACCGCCCTGCCGGAGCCGGAACCCGAACCGAAAGTCGTCATCCTCGACCGGCCGTTCGTCTGGCTGATCTGGGACGAGCAGGAAGCCCAACCGATTTTCATCGGCGTTGTGAACAGCGTCACTGCGGCATAATTTTAATCCATATTTTCCCAACGCGCCGCGCCGGAGTCTATCCGGCGCGGCGCGTAAATTGTCGAACGACAAAAAAGTTGCCGTCAAAATTCGTTCAAAAAGTGTACTTTTTGAACGCACTCTGCCGGCGGTTTTTTCAGCCTTATTTTAAACGTCATATATACAAAATGCAAGCCCCTTTAGCAAAAAAATCATTTTTCAGAATGTGTCATAAAGTACACGTTTTGAACGCCTTCTGATTTTCCGTTGTTGTGAACACGAAAGCTGTTCCGATTTGTCGGGAAATGTCCCTGTTTGGTCATTGCGAGGGGTGCGCAGCAACCCGTGGCAATCGCATCGCACGCAGCTGCGAAAGGACGAGGGTTACGGATTGCCACGTCGCTCCTCGCAATGACAAACCCGGAGGATTTATCGATATTCGGAACATGAACGTGTTTACATACATTTTATCGAAACTCTAAAAGGAGGACAACCAATGAAACCCCGCAAATCCACCAAACGGGCATTGCTGCTGAGCGTATGTTCCATTCTGCTCTGCCTCGTGATGCTCATAGGCACCACCTTCGCGTGGTTCACCGACACGGCCTCGACCGCCGTCAACACCATTAAATCCGGCACGCTGGACATCGTGCTGGAGATGAAGAAAGCGGACGGGGCCTGGGAATCCGCCGAGGGCAAGACGCTTGACTTTGTCAAGGCCGCCAATGCGCCCGAGAATGAAGCCATTCTCTGGGAGCCGGGCTGCACCTACACGCTGCCCAAGCTGCGCATCATCAACAACGGCAAGCTCGCGCTCAAGTACAGAGTCCAGATCAACGGCATCCAGGGCGACGCGGAGCTGAACAAGGCCATTGAATGGAAGATCGACGGCGCAGACATCGCGCTGACCGAGGACCATCTGCTGCCCGAAGCGTCGAAGGAGTTCACCCTCTCCGGCCACATGAAGGAAGAAGCCGGCAACGAGTATCAGGGCCTGACCATCAGCGGCGCAAGCATTATCGTTTACGCAACGCAGTACACGTATGAGTTCGACAGCAACAATAATACCTACGACGAGAGCGCGGCCTACGCGATCGCCGACGGCAACACCCTCAAGGCCGTGCTGGCCGAGGGCGGCAATGTGACCGTGAGCGACACCGTGAAAACGTCCGGCGAGGATACCGCAGACGCGCGCGTTATCATCGGAAAGCCCACGACTCTCACGCTGAACAAGAAGATCGTTTCCCCCGACGACATGGGCAACAACAACACCAACTTCGTCGCCCTGATCGTTGACGCAGACACCACGATCAACGCCGGTGCAAACGGCGGCATCGACACCGGCACAAACGGCGGCTATGCCATCAACGTCCGCAACGGCGCGACGCTGACCATCAACGGCGGCTCCTACTACGGCGGCGGCACGGCCGTTCAGGTCCAGAAGGGTACCCTCGTCATCAACGGCGGCTTCTTCGCCGTCGAGCCGTACAGCAACCCCGTTTACGGCTATGAGTACCTGCTCAACTGCATCGACGGCAACTATAAAGACGGCACCGCGAAGATCATCGTCAAGGGCGGCACGTTCGTCAACTTCAACCCGTCCAACAACGCTGCCGAAGGCGCTGGTACGAATTTCGTCACGGACGGCTACAAGGTCGTTTCCGAAACGAAGGCCAACGGCGATACCTGGTACACCGTTGAAAAGAACCCCACCGCCATCACCTATCCGGACGGCAAAACGGAAGCCGACTTCGCCGAAGCCGATAAGGCAATGGACGCGGCCGGCAACACCTACACCTCCTTCAAGGAAGCGTTCGAGAACGTCGCCGACGGCGGCGAGCTGTACCTCAAGAAGGACAGCACGGTCGATTTCCCGACCCATCTGAATGTCACGAAAAACATCACGATCTACGGCAACGGCGCTGATTTCTCCGGCAAGGACATCTCCATCGGCACCTACGCCGCGCCCGAAAACAAGGAAACGACCGTCAACATCTACAACGCGAAGAATCTGGTCGTCTGGGGCCAGCCCACGGACAATCTTTCCGACGATTGCACTTGGAACGTGAACTTCTACAGCTGCGAGAACACCGGCTATAACTTCCTGATGTATCGCGGCGGCGAGAGCGCGACTGCAAAGATCAACCTCACGCTGACCGACTGCAAGGCGACCGGCTTCGCTGATTCGATCGTCCACGCCACCGCCGACGGCTCCATCGTCATCAAGAACTGCACCTTTGAAAACAACTGCGCCCCGGTCAACATCGCGCACAAGCAGAGCGGCACGATGACCGTCACCGTCGAGGGCTGCCAGTTTAGCAGCTGCGGCAAGATCGATACGGCCAACGATTACTTCGCACCGGCCCGCTTTGTCAACAACAGCGCCACCGGCACGCTGAACGTCACCCTGACGAACAACACCTTCACCGGCACGATCGGCACGAACGGCGACATTCTGCTCGGCGACTACAGAACCGGCAAGGAATCCCACGCCCTCACCGCAACGATCACCACTGCGAATCCCGTCATGGTGAAGTCCTCCACCGAAGCAGCCTACAGCTACAACGGCGGCACGATCACCCTCAACTAAACACTGCATCGAAAAGGGCATGAGGGAAACCTCATGCCCTTTTATCATATTACAATTCTTTCTCCGCACAGGTGCAAGCCGCGATAGTTGATGCGACGAACGCGAAGTTGCCTACAACGGGCCGATGAGGGCATCGGCCCCTACGCATGAAATAAAGTGCCTGCGGGCGGCGGGGTCAGGTGACCCCGCCCTACGAACGGTTTTCGATCGTGCATACGCAGGCCGATGGAGGACATCAGCGCCTGCGCATGGAATAGCGCGGCGGCGGGGTTGGTATTTGCGAAGATTCCGACTGGAAAACACATACGAAAGTAGCGTGGAGCGTTGGAGTACGGTATTGACAGCAGTGGGGTTTTGGGATATAATATTTCACTAGAATATGATACCTTGGAGGCAGAAATATGCTGAAAAATACCGAAAAAACGATGGATAAAATCGTCGCACTGTGCAAAAACCGCGGCTACGTGTTTGCAGGCTCCGAAATTTACGGCGGTCTGGCCAACACCTGGGACTACGGCCCCCTCGGTGTGGAGCTGAAAAACAACATCAAGCGCGCCTGGTGGAAGAAATTCGTGCAGGAGAATCCGTACAACGTCGGCCTCGACTCCGCGATTTTGATGAATCCGCAGACGTGGGTCGCTTCGGGCCATCTGGGCGGCTTCTCCGACCCGCTGATGGACTGCCGCGAGTGCAAGGAGCGCTTCCGCGCCGACCAGCTCATTGAAAACTTCTGCGCTGACAACGGTCTGACGCTCGAAAAGCCGATCGATTCGTTTACGCAGGCCGAGATGAAGGACTTCATCGAAAGCCACAACGTCCCCTGCCCCACCTGCGGCAAGCATAACTTCACCGATATCCGTCAGTTCAACCTGATGTTCAAGACCTTCCAGGGCGTGACCGAGGACGCGAAGAACACCGTCTACCTCCGTCCGGAAACGGCGCAGGGCATTTTCGTCAACTTCGTCAACGTCCAGCGCACGACCCGCCGCAAGCTGCCGTTCGGCATCGGCCAGATCGGCAAATCGTTCCGTAACGAGATCACGCCGGGCAACTTCATCTTCCGCGTGCGCGAGTTTGAGCAGATGGAGCTGGAGTTCTTCTGCGAGCCGAACACCGATCTGGAGTGGTTTGCCTATTGGCGCGGCTTCTGCAAGCAGTGGCTGCTCAGCCTCGGCATGAAGGAGGAGAATCTCCGCCTGCGCGACCACGACCCCGAGGAGCTTTGCTTCTATTCCAAGGCGACGACCGACTTCGAGTTCCTGTTCCCGTTCGGCTGGGGCGAGCTTTGGGGCGTGGCCGACCGCACGGATT
>OIZL01000554.1_pt1 | contig 26946 bp, 21 predicted proteins | sample 1588541 | NCBI WGS metagenome assembly OIZL01 (sample SAMN03283285) | human gut metagenome | biome: human-associated habitat; material: feces | host: Homo sapiens | place: Peru | collected 2012 | reverse complement strand
AGTCGTTGTAGAGGCGGTTGAAGGCTTCCTTATCTGATTGCCAGAGGGCTTCGTAAATGAAGTCGTGCTGCACGGAGATACGTGGGTGGAACTTGTTGGCGTCTTTGCGGTCGCGCAGGAAGAGCACATTGCTCACCAGCGACATCAGTGCCTCTGCCACGTTCTTGCCGTCTTGGTCGGCTTCTTTAAATGCCGCCTCAATCTTGCGTTGGGTGTCGTATTCGGGTTTGAGGCGATACATGTCGTCGTGGGTGTGCAGCAGATATTTCTCGCGAATTTCCGATGCGCGCTCACCGAATGTGCGTTCGAGCACCCAGTCGGTGATGAAAGGTTCGAGCATGTAGTCTTGGAAGTTGAAGCCGTAGCCTGCAATTTCCTCGCGTGTCATACCAAGGGCTGGCGAGAACTGGCCGAGTATGCCATACACGGCATCAATCGGAATTTCCCAAATGCGGAAGAAGCCCAACACGTGGTCGATGCGGTAGGCGTCGAAATACTGCGCCATCTTGCTGAAGCGCTTTTCCCACCACAAGCAGCCGTCGGCTATCATCTCTTCCCAGTTGTAGGTGGGGAATCCCCAGTTCTGACCATTAGCGGAGAACGCATCGGGTGGTGCGCCAGCCTGGCCATTGAGGTTGAAATAGCGTGGCTCTACCCATGCCTCCACACCGTCGCGGCTGACGCCGATTGGAATGTCGCCTTTGAGGATTACGCCTTTCTTGCGTGCATATTCGTGCGCGCCTCGCATTTGCTGGTCGAGGATAAACTGCACGAAATACCAGAACGCCACTTTCTTGTATTCGCTTGTGCGGCTGTTTGCCATCGCCTCACGCTCGCTTTCATCGAAGGTGTGGTGGTCGGGCCAGTCGCCGAATGTGGCTGTGCCGTAAAGGTCGCGGTAGTGGCAGAATGCCGCATAAGGCACGAGCCAGTCTTTATTGTCGTCGAAGAATGTCTTAAACGCCTTGGTGCGCATCATCTTTGCGCCGTCTTGCTCAAAGAGCTCACGCAGATAGCCTCGCTTGGCGGCATTCACACGATCGTAGTCGATTTGAGGAAGTGCGTTGAGTTCGTGTTGGAGTGCGGCGTAATAGTGCGCACGCTCTTTGTCCTCAAGTTGTGGAAGCTGGCGAATGTCGGCGAACATTGGGTGCAGCGCATAGATGCTGATGCTCTTGTAGGGATAGGAGTCCAACCATGTGTTGGTGATGGTTGTGTCATTGATCGGGAGCACTTGAAGCGCACGCTGACCGGTGGAAACCACCCAGTCGACCATCTCTTTGAGGTCGCCGAAGTCGCCCACACCAAAACTGCCTTCGCTGCGGAGCGAGAAAACAGGTATCACGGTGCCAGCCACACGCCAGTCGGGCAGGTCAAATTTCGCTTCGTTGAGCTCATAAACCACAGCGTCGCCTTTCTTCAACTCTGGCAACACCACGGTGCGGTTGTCGCCTTCTTCCCACACCACTTTGGTGGTGTCGGACTTATCCACGGCCACAAACTTAAACTCCAGCACACGAGAATTGAGCATGGAGGCATCGATTGAAGCCACCCACTCGTTGTGGGCGTGTTCCACCATCGCTGTGGCTTTGTTCGCAGCCCAGTTGCCGAGCGCATCGCCATTGCCCACCACGGCAAGCCTTTGGTTAGAGCCGAGTTGGGGCGCACGCACCTTCAGCATCACGGTGTAGCCGTAGGTGGTGGCAGGAGCCACAAGCAACTCACGGTGCGCACAACATTCTGTGAACGCCGAACTGTAGAGATAACTGTTTTCGGGATTGTCGATCCAGTGGTCGAAAGTGGTGATTTTAGCCGACTTAGTGGCAGAGAGGTCGAGGCGGTGTGCCTGTACGAGCCACTCACGACGCACCACATCGCCAGCACGCTCCACGCTGTAGTAGTAGTCGAGCGCATTAGTCGAATCGGCGGCGGTAGTGATTTCGCAACTCCAGTTACGACCATCTACGGTGCCCATGGAATATCGCTTCGCAGTGCCGTCGGAGAGCACATTGAGCACGATTTCTTCACCAAAAATCGTTTGATATTCAATTACGAATGTCAATTTCATTTTATATGAGGTTTTTTATTTGATTTTCAAGTATCTTACAAGTATTGTTAAGCCCTGTGTATTTAAGCTTTTTTCTCTGCGTAAAATTACTAAATCAAACTTTTATCACCACCTCCCCACATTAAATATAGCAAATTTATTTATGCAATCGTTTGCATCCACCCTTCCTTCCCCCCCACCCCACAAAAATCACGCACCACAAATCAAACACCACAAATTTATGCCCCACCCACACAGAAAGGGCGCAACTATCACCTATACCCACGCCCTTTCTACCCAAAAATCCATAGAAAGGGCGCAACTATCGCCTCTCCTCAAGAAAAATCTTTGTTGAATCCGTTGAATCCGTGTGAGCCAAGCCCCACCCAAAAAGTTGAATCCGTGTGAGCCTTAAAATGCCCACCAACCTCCGTGAGAATTCCCACCCTCAAAAGCAAAACCTGTGAGATCTGTGAGATCCGTGTGAGCCCAAAAACACCACAAAAGCGGGGATTCGTGTGAAGAAAAAGGCTCCGAGGATGGGTGGGTACCACTTCCTTCGGAGCCTTTCCTTGAAAAAAACTATTGCTATTTCTTATGATTTCTTTGTTTTGATGAAGAACACACAGGCGGCGGCTATCACAAGGTAAACACCTGCCAAAGTGAGCATATTAGGCTGTGAACTGCCCACAAGGTGCATCACGAAGCCACCGGTGGCGGCTGCCGCAATCTGTGGCAAACAGATGGTGCAGTTAAACAAACCAAGCACGGTGCCCATGCGTGAACTGCCCTCAAATGCGTTGGTCACGAATGTGAACGGCATGGCGAGCATCGCTGCCCATGCGCAACCAATCAGGAAGTATGGCACAAACAGCATATACTGGTTGGTGCAGTATGGCACAAGGGCGAAGCCCACAGCACCAATCACCAAACTGATCGCGTAAGCCAGTTTTGGACTCTTGAACAGAGGAAGCACCACTGCCCAAATCACGCTGCCCACTGCCTGAACGGCGAAAATCACGCCCACCCAGTTGCCGGCAGCCTGATAGGCATGGCTTGCGGTGTCGCTGGTCTGCCATACGGTCTCGGCGATGGAGCCGTTGGTGTAGGTCCACATATAGAGGAACGCTGCCCAGCAGAAGAATTGCACCACGCCCACTTGGAAGAACACCTTCCATGCGCCTTCTGGCTCTTTCTTCGAAGCCTTGCCATCGGCGGCTTCCTCGTTCTTAATCTGATACTGCGCAAATTCTTCGGGTGGCATTTCACGCACATTCATCATGGTGTAAACCACACAGAGAATGAGGATTGCGGCACCAATATAGAACGACCAAATCACCGATGGTGGCACTTGGCCCTTTGGCGCAATGTTGGAAATACCGATGGCGGTGAACAACAGTGGGAACACATAGCCCACGATAGAGCCAGCGTTGCACAAAAACGACTGAATGCTATACGCCTTGGTTTTCTGCTTTTCGTTCACGAGGTCGCCCACCATCATCTTGAAGGGCTGCATCGCCATGTTGATGCTGGTGTCGAGGAACATGAGGGCTATCAAGCCAAACACCATCGCGCCGCTCACTGCCAAGCCAAACGAGCCGGCGTTGGGGAGCAAACACATCACGAGCACAGCCACAAACGCACCCACAAACAGGTAAGGAATGCGGCGGCCGAAGCGGCACCATGTCTTATCACTGAAATAGCCCACGAGAGGCTGAACGAGCATACCCATGAGTGGTGGAAGAATCCAGAAGAAACTCAAATCGTGTGGGTCGGCTCCGAGGGTGGCGAAGATGCGGCTGATGTTGGCACTCTGAAGTGCATACGCAATCTGCACCCCGAAAAATCCGAAACTGATGTTAAACAGTTTCGCAAAACTCAAATCAGGTTTTGTTTTAAGCATATATCTTTATGGTTTTGAAGTTACTTAGTTGAGAATCTGAACACAATGCTTTGGGCATACTGCTCACCCTTGTCGAGCACTTGGCTGGGGAAATTGGCGTGGTTGGGCGCGTCGGGCATACCCTGGCACTCGATAGCCACACCGTCGTAGTCGAGGTAGGTGCGGTTGCCGCTCTTGGTGGCTGGGCAGCCCATCAGCCAGTTGCCAGTATAGATTTGCACCGCTGGCTGTGTGGTGAGCACTTCAAGCGTGCGGCCGCTCACCTCGTCGGTCAGCACGGCGGCAAGCGCCATCTCGCCCTTTTTGTAGCCGTCAATCACATAGCAGTTGTCGTAACCCTTGCCGAAAGCCAGCGCGGCAAACGGCTTGCGAATATCCTCGCCCAGCGACTTCGCCTTGGTGAAGTCCATCGGTGTGCCAGCCACAGGAGCCATTTCACCAGTGGGCGTAAGGTTTTCGTCGGTCACCAGATATTTCGAGCAGTTGAGCTGCAGTTGCTCACCGAGCACCGAGCCCGATGCCTCGCCACGGAGGTTGAAATAAGTGTGATTGGTGAGGTTGATTACGGTCTTGCGGTCGGTGGTGGCACTGATGCACAGACGAAGTTCGCAATCATCGCTCCAAGTGTATTCAGCCTTCACCGTAAGCGTGCCGGGATAACCAGCGTCGCCGTCGGGGCTCACCAACGTAAACACCACGCCTTGCGCCGTAGCCTCACTGTCCCAAATCTTATTGTAGAAGCCCTCGCTACCACCGTGCAGTGCGTTAGGGCCATTGTTGATTTCAAGTTGATATTCCACGCCATCGAGAGTGAACTTACCGCCAGCAATGCGGTTGGCGTAGCGACCGGGGATTTTGCCCATGCAAGGGCCGTCGCTGATATATTGCGCGGCATCGGCATAACCCAGAGCCACATCAGCCATATTCCCCTCGCGGTCAGGCACCACGACAGAGAGAATGCCAGCGCCCAGAGCCGATAGTTTCACCGAAGCCCCAGCAGCGTTAGTAAGTGTATAGATGGCTATTTCGCCTCTTTCCGAGGCAGCCACACATTGAGTAATCTTCATGCGTTTATGTAGTTTTAGAAGCTAATTTACTGACCACAAATATACAAACAAATCCCCACCGCCTCCAACACTCCCTCCCCCCTACCCCAAAAAAATCAATGCAAACGATTGCACCCCTTCCCCACACCCTCACACAGATTCAACCGATTCAACAAAAAATCCTCACAAAACATTCGCTTTTCAAAAAAAATATTACTACCTTTGAGGGTAACTTAAAAAAACATACCAACCATGAGTATAATATCACACATCAACCCCAAAGAAAATTGGGCTATCCAATCCAATGAAGACCATTCAAACGGAGTGGCAAAACTATGCTCTAAATTCGCAAGCGAATTTGGAATGGGGACTTTTGGTAAAATTGCAGGGCTTCTTCACGACAAAGGAAAGGAGAAGAAAGCATTTCAACAGCACATCAAACGTGAAAGTGGATTAGAACCACATATCAAAGTGGACGGAGATTACAGCCACGCCTATGTGGGTGCGCTAATTGCCAAACAACTATATCCCCAAATTTACCCATTCCTATCAACACAAATCATTGGGCATCATAGAGGTCTTTATAATTATACTGCTTTTGAATGCGAGATGTCGAAACACGAAATCCCTTCAGATGTCACTGTTCCCGATGCTACCGACACGAGTTTGATGCGATCAGAATTACAAAAATTGCGTCGCTACTTGAAAGGAAAGGATTTTCATCATTTGCAACGAATGCTTTATTCCTGCTTAGTAGATGCCGACTTTCTGGATACCGAGGCCTTCATGGATAGGCAGTCTGCATCATTGAGGCAAAGCAACATCACTTTGGACGAACTTTATCCAAAGCTACACTCATTTTTAGAAAACATTAAACGTAATGCCCCCGACACAGCAGTAAATCGCATTCGCGACAAAGTGCAACAGAGATGCATCGCCACATCATCGGGACCAAAAGGGTTTTATAGCCTTACTGTGCCTACAGGCGGAGGCAAAACCTTATCTTCTTTGCTTTGGGCGATTCTCCATGCCAAAAAGCACGGAATGAAGCGTATTATCATTGCCATTCCATACACGAGTATTATTGTGCAAACAGCATCGGTGTTAAAATCAATTTTTGGCGAAGAAAATGTGCTTGAAAACCACAGTAATGTTGACCCCGAAAAGATTAATGACGAAGTGTTGCTCCAGAAAATGAGAATGGCTTCAGAAAATTGGGATTATCCTATTGTGGTGACCACCAATGTGCAATTGTTTGAGTCAATGATGTCGAATAAGCCTTCGAAATGCCGAAGGCTTCACAACATTGTCAACAGCGTGATTATCCTTGATGAAGCGCAAACCCTACCTATCGATTTTTTGCAACCGATTGTCGACACACTTAAAACTTATCAAAAGTGCTTTGGCACATCGGTGCTGTTCACCACTGCCAGCCAACCAGTATTGAGTGGCCAGATTCGAGGTTGCAACCCCAAAGTTCATTTTGAGGGCATCGACCACATTGAAGAAATTATCCCTGAAGAATACCAACTTCACGACCAACTACGCAGAGTGAAACTCGAAATTGACACCGAAGCGCGCTCCTTTGACGAAATAGCAAAAGCCGTTTCCAAACACGAAAGGGTGCTCTGTATAGTTAGCACCAGAAAGGCAGCAAAAGAAATTTTTGACCGATTGCCACAAGAAGGCATCACTTTGCATCTTTCTCGCATGATGTGCCCCGACCACGTTACCGAAACGATTGAAGAAATAAAGTCAGCCCTAAAGGATAAAAACAACCGCATCATTCGGGTAGTTGCCACCCAACTTGTGGAAGCGGGTGTGGATATCGACTTTCCTGTGGTATTTCGCCAAGAAGCCGGTCTCGACTCCGTGCTTCAAGCTGCAGGCAGATGCAATCGTGAAGGAAAATTGGGCATTTGCATCACCCATGTGTTCTGTTTGAAGGATGCCATTCCGTTTGGGGGACTTGCAAAAGGGGTTTCAGCAATGAAAAACTTGCCACACGATAGCGATTGGTTTGCCCCAACCACAATGAGTAAATACTTCAATCAACTATATTGCCGAATCGACAATTTTGATAAAAAAGAAATCAAAAATTTCTTATATCTGCCAAAAGAGGTTTGTTATGAAACAGCCGCAAAAGAATTCAAACTGATTGACGACAATTCCATTTCGGTGGTAGTATGCTGGAAAGACAGCCTTCAACTCGTAGAGCAAATCAAGCAAAATGGTCCAAGCTACAGTTTAATGAAAAAGCTTGCAAAATACACCGTAGGGGTGCGTGAAACAGATTTTAAAGCTCTCTTATCTGCTGGAGCGGTAGAAGAAGTGCTGGAAGGATTATATGTTGTGTCCGACGCTGCGGCCTACAACCACAAATCAGGACTAAGCACAAACAACCATTGGCTTGACGAAGTTTTATATATTTAACACAATACAAAAACAAACCACATAATATATATTATGGAATATACCGATAAAGAATTTTGCTTAGAGGTGTGGAGCGACATGGCTTGCTTCACGCGTCCGGAACTAAAGGTGGAAAGGGTAAGCTATGATGTGATACCCCCCTCTGCCGCAAGAGCCATTTTTGAAGCCATTTTTTGGAAACCAGCCATCAGATGGCAAATCACCAAAATTGAAGTGCTCAACCCCATCAAGTGGACATCCATTCGCCGAAACGAAGTGGGAGCTGTTGCTTCAAAAAAACCGATTTACATAGAAGAAAAACGCCAGCAAAAAAACACGCTGTGCTTGCAAAACGTGCGTTATCGCTTATGGGCAAAACTCATATTCATTCCCCAGCGCGACAGAAAGAACGAAAAAAGGCAAGGTGATGACAACGAGAACCCGGCAAAATACAATGAAATGTTTGAGCGCCGTGCCCGCAAAGGTCAGTGCTTCAACCAGCCATACCTTGGTTGCAGAGAGTTTTCTGCTTCGTTTCGCCTTGTGGAAGATGGTGAAGAACTCCAGCCTGCCATTGCCGAAGACCGTGACCTTGGCATCATGCTATACGACATGGACTTTTCCAATCCAAAGGACATACAACCCATGTTTTATCGCCCAAAAATGCAACAAGGCATAATCACAGTACCTAATTACGACAGCGAGGAGGTGATGAAATGATACTGAAAGCATTATACGACTACTACCAAAGGTGTGGCGACCTTGCACCTATTGGAATGGAATATAAAGAAATAGGTTTTCTAATAGTCATCAAGAAAGATGGCACTTTTGTGAGAATTGAAAGCCGAATGAATGATAAAAAAACAGCGGATATATTTCTTGTGCCAAAGGCTGTTGATCGTTCCGGCAAAAAATACAATCCTAACTATTTTTGGGACAAATTAGAATATATCGTTGGAGATGGCGGAAAGGACGCATGTCTAAAGAAGCAGTTGTTCGTAAATATGGTAAATGAATACGCACAAAAATTGCCACAAAACGAAGAAATCAAAGCCATTTCCAACTTTTATTCCAAGTATCCAGACACAAAGCAAATTCTTTCCACAGATGAACTTTACAAATATTTAGAAAAATCCAACAAAAACATTTCATTTCTTCTGGAAAGGAGTACAAGAATCATTGCAGAAAATGATGAGATTATAAATTGTATTCTTAAATCTGCTGATAAAAACAAGGACACGCATCTCTGTTTAGTGACTGGAGAGTATGGCATAATTACAAGATTGCACTCTAAAATTAAACTGAAAATAAGCAAAGATGCTTCACCATTAATCTCTTTTCAAAAGAATAGTGGGTACGACTCTTACGGAAAAGAACAAGGGTATAATGCACCAATTAATGAACAAGCAGAGTTTGCATACTCCACTGCACTGAATCATTTGGCTTCCAACGAGCGTAATAATTACCAGGTTTGTAATCGCGCTTATATTTTTTGGGCTTCGTCGAATAACGAAGCCGCACAAAAAACAGAAGAAAGCCTATTCGATTTGCTTGGTTTTGTAGACGATGACGAAAAAGATGACCCAAACTCACGAATCGAGAATGTGCGTGAGGTATTCATTTCTATTTATACCGGAGAAATCCGGTCAACTCTTAATGACAAATTCTATATCCTCGGACTGACATTAAATGCTCACAGACAAGTGGTCACTTATTGGTCTGAAACTTCATTGCGAAATTTCGCCGAAAAAATATTGCGCCACTTTGATGACATGGACATAGGAAAATCGAAAAGATCATATATGGGATTGAACGATATGCTTGGAGCCGTAACCCTAAGCAAAAAGCACACCGACGCAGCCCCCAATTTATCCGACGCAGTGGCAAAGAGCATTTTCCTGGGTTATCCATATCCACACTCGCTTTTCTCTGCAGCCATTAGGCGTATTCGTGCAGAGCAAAACGTAACCTATTATGGCGGCCCTTGCCGAATCGCCATTATCAAAGCCTACCTCAACAGATTAAACGACAACAACAAAAAAATAGAAATCATGTTAGACAAAGACAACACTAACTTAGGCTACCTTTGTGGCCGATTATTTGCAGTGCTTGAAAAAATTCAAGAAGAGGCAAACAACATCAATAGCATTCGCGAACGATATCTGAATGCTGCAAGTGCTACACCGTCATTGGTATTTGCCACAATTCTCAACCTTTCTTTTCACCACATTGAGAAGTTAAACACCGGACGAAAAGTATCATTTGAGAAAATCGAACAGGAAATCATCGACAAGATGCCTGCCGACGGATTCCCAGCCCACCTCAACTTGCAAGACCAAGGGCGCTTCTTCGTGGGCTATTACCACCAACGCCAAGACCTTTTTACAAAAAAAGAAGAAATTAATTAACTCAAAAATATACAATTATGAAAAAATTAGAAAATCGTATTGATTTCGTATACCTTTTTGATGTACAAGACGGCAACCCAAATGGCGACCCCGATGCAGGAAACCTTCCAAGAGTGGATGCCGAAACTGGTATAGGACTGGTAACCGATGTGTGCCTTAAGCGCAAGGTGCGTAACTATGTGGAAATTTCTCAGCAGGGTGTTAAAGGAAACGACATTTTAATAAAATCAAAAGAAATTTCTGGACAAAGTGTTTTCATTAATAAGGAAATACTAAAAGTGTATGAAGAACTTGACGTGAAATTAGAAAATGAAAAAGGAAAAGAAAAGGGGAAAGTCAAAGCAAAAGCTGAAGATGTACCCAAAGGCCGAGCAGCAATGTGTGAAAAGTTCTTCGATGTAAGAACGTTTGGTGCAGTGCTCTCTACTGGAGCAAATGCTGGGCAAGTAAGAGGTGCTATACAAATGACTTTCGCACGTTCTATCGATAGTATATTCTTAGCAGAACATGCTTTAACAGTTTGCGCAGCTCGTGATGAGGACAAAAGCTATGAATCTCAAGTTGGTATTCAAGGTCGTAAAGCCACAGTTCCTTACGGATTGTATATGTGCCATGGCTTTGTGTCGGCAAATTTAGCAGAGCAAACAGGATTCGGAGAAGAAGATTTGCAACTTTTCTGGGAAGCATTGAAAAATATGTTTGATTGCGACCGCTCGGCAGCAAGAGGTCTGATGGCCCCACAAAAACTGATAGTGTTCAAACACGACAGCAAACTTGGCAACGCCCCTGCCAACAAACTCTTCGACCTTGTGGAAGTGAAGAAAGTGTGTGAAGGCGCACCACGCTCATTCAAGGACTACGAAGTGACCATTGCCGATAACCCATACCCAGGCATAACAATTGAAGAAATGATATAATGCCTTACACTGAAGATGATATGCTCATGTTGTCGGGGATACAGCACATTGTGTTCTGCCCCCGACAGTGGGCATTAATCCATATTGAGCAGCAATGGGACGAGAACAAACTAACTGCCGAGGGAATGCTAATTCACAAGAATGTGGACAATCCATCATACCGTCAGCTAAATAATGGTGTCGCCACCCTACACTCTGTGCATGTGGCATCTGCCACATTGGGCATCTATGGAATTTGCGATGCCGTGGAACTCCATCCTGCAAAAGAGGGGGAAGCCTGTATATCTCATCCAAAATACAAAGGGCGGTGGACACCTTACCCAGTTGAATACAAGCACGGTTCACCCAAAACTAACGATTGCGACCGACTCCAATTAGCCGCACAGGTGATGTGCTTGGAAGAAATGTACAACATCACCATACCAGAAGCCGCATTATTTTACTTCAAAACCAGAAGAAGAGAAATAGTAAAGATTGACGACGAACTGAAAAAGTCGGTTGCCCACTATGTGAGGCAGATGCATGACTTGTTCGACAAGGGAGCAGTTCCTCCTCCAGTTAAAAAGCCCTGTTGCAATAAATGCTCATTAGTCAACATTTGCTTGCCAGAAATAAGCAAATTATCTTCTGTTTCATCTTATATTAAAAATATGTTTGATGAGGAAACTTCTTAACACATTATATATAACTACGCCAAATTCATACATCTCAAAAGATGGATTAAATGTGGTCATCTCTGTTGAAGGCTCTGAAGTGTTTCGCATTCCAGCCATCAACATTGAAGGAATCGTCACATTTGGGTACATGGGAGTTTCTCCAGGACTGATGAGATTGTGCGTTGAAAATGGAATTTCCATTTCATTCCTCTCCCCTTCTGGAAAATTCGTATCAAGAGTAGTCGGACCGAAAATGGGAAATGTTCTACTTCGGAAAAAACAATGTCAACTCACCGACGACGATCAATTTGCTGTTCACTTGTGTAAACTATTCATTATGGGGAAAATCCAAAACTACCGAAGCATCTTGCAGCGGTATTTAAGAGACTATGGACAAAATGAAAGCGTGGCGGCTATCGCTTCTGATTTAAAGCGAAGCATTTTTAAAGTGTCAAACTCCAACACAATAGATTCAATCAGAGGTATAGAGGGCGATGCTGCAAAGAATTATTTTTCCGTATTCCCCAATCTCATAACCCAGCAAAAAGATTTTTTCACCTTTCACGGACGCACAAAACATCCACCAAAAGACTGTGTTAATGCATTACTGTCATTTGCCTACACATTAATTGCCCACGAAATGGCATCGGCACTTGAATCGGTGGGACTTGACCCATATATAGGATTTCTACACACATTGCGCCCTGGTAGATGCTCTTTGGCTTTAGATATGATGGAAGAACTAAGGGCATACATGGGCGACAGATTCGTTTTGTCGCTTATCAACAGACGACAACTGTCGCCAAATGATTTTAAATGCCATGAAAATTCTGTAATTCTCAACGAGAATGGGCGAAAGAAATTTATCACGGCATGGCAAGCGAGGAAGCAAGAAACGCTTGAACACCCATACCTGAAAGAAAAAATAAAAGTGGGCCTGATACCCTATGTTCAGGCCACACTGCTTGCACGATACTTCAGAAAAGAGATTGATGATTACCCAGTGTTCATAATAAAATAAAAAAATGCTTGTATTAATCACCTACGATGTAGCAACCTCTGATAATAAAGGACAAAAACGATTAAGAAAGGTTGCAAAAGAATGCCAAAACTATGGGCAAAGAGTACAAAATTCCGTTTTTGAATGCGAAGTTACTTATGCACAATATGTTGTGCTGAAAAACTCATTGGACAGCATTATTGACATTACAGCAGATAGCATTCGCTTTTATCTTCTTGGAAATCATTGGGAAGGAAAAGTTGAGCACATCGGAATAGACAACTCTTTCAACTTTAATGCCGACCTAATAATATAAACGAGAACCATAAGCATTGCAGAAATGCCAATCCGTTCGCACCATTTGATAATCAAAATGTTGCTTGCAAATTCAATAAAAAAACTATATTTTTGCAAGTGTAATCCTAAACTTTCGCATTTCACCCCAATTAATGCGCTGAAACACATATCATAAAAACATAAACGGTCACGCCCCACACGGGCGTGTGGATTGAAACAGCAAGACCAGTGGTAACATCGCCATAAAGAAGGGTCACGCCCCACACGGGCGTGTGGATTGAAACTACAAAATGCTTGGTTTTACGAGTAGAATCAGGAGGTCACGCCCCACACGGGCGTGTGGATTGAAACATAAATGAATTGTTTAAGACGTGAAACACTATTAGTCACGCCCCACACGGGCGTGTGGATTGAAACCTCTAACCCTTACAAAGAAAAGAGCGATGCGATGTCACGCCCCACACGGGCGTGTGGATTGAAACCGAGTTATGAAATTTCAAATCTCGGTAGAGTTCGGTCACGCCCCACACGGGCGTGTGGATTGAAACGAGTATAGCAACACTTATTGAAAAGGCATAAATTGTCACGCCCCACACGGGCGTGTGGATTGAAACTTGTTCATCGGTTGACTGTGAAGTGGCAAGTGCGGTCACGCCCCACACGGGCGTGTGGATTGAAACTCGTGGTCGTAGGTGTTGGCGAACTCGTCGGCACTGTCACGCCCCACATGGGGCGTGTGGATTGAAACGCTGTGTCACCAAAATGTTATTAACAATTGTGTTTGTTTCTCTTTAGCGTATGGAGTATTTGAGAGATAGCGGATTGGGAGAGGAGGATAAATCTGCATAAATTTTCACAAATTAATTTTGTTGAATCTGTTGATTCTGTGTGAGCCTAAACAGAATAAGTGGGGGAAGTGGGGATTAGAGGTTGAGGAGGTTGCGGAGGAGCCACCAGAGGATGACGATGATGGCGGCGATAATGGTGACGATGGTGGAGTTGAGGCGCGAGTAGAAGCGTGGGAAGTGGCCGCGCCAATAGCGGTTGGTCAGGAGCAGGGCGATGAACGGGAGACTGAACACGAGCAGGGCGTTGTAGCGAATGGCTGCCAACACGTCGGCGTGGAGCAGGGCGTGAATGGCGCGTTGCGAGCCACAGCCGGGGCATTTAAAACCTGTGAGGGCATAGAATGCGCACTTGGGAAAGAGGCGCGTGGTGGTGGGGTCGAACACGAAATACACCACCGCCATTACTGCCAGCGCCACTGCGATGACAATGAATGTGATTTTCTTGTTGATGGGCATTCGCATGGCCTACAGCATAAGCATGGAGAATGGCATAAACAGAATGGAGAACACCACCGACAGTATGCAGAGCCACGCTCCCCATTCGCTGTATTTTTGGGCTTTCGCGTACTCGCCAGCGCTATATTTGTTTTTGGTCATCACTGCCAGCACTATCGCCACCACTGCCAATGGCGTGCAGCACAACACGGCGCACACGATGGCTGCCACGAGGTTGGTGGGCGGACATTCGGGCGCAGGGGCCTGCATCTGCTGCATTTGAGGGGGCATTTGTGGCACAAATGGCGGCACTTGCACCTCTGGTTCCACGTATTCGGGTGGCACAGGAGCAGCAGCCTGTTCTTCGGCAGGAGCTTCGTGTGGCTCTTCAGTAATGGCATCGGCTTCAATCGGCCCTACTGCGCTTTCTTGTGGCGCGGCAAGCTCTGGCTCAGTGGTCAGGTGTGCCAATTCGGGGATTTTGTCGATACGCTTCCATCCGTCCATACCTTTGTGCCAAACGTAGGTGTGCGCCTTGTCAAACGCCATCGATTCCAGTTGTTCGATGGTGTGTGGTCCGCTTTGGGTGCCATTCTGATTGATCCAGTACTGAAGATTCTCGCTCATAGTCAATTATTTTAAGCAAAGTTACTCATTTTCACCAAAACAACAAATAAGATGGAAGAAAATAGAAATTAGATTTTAGAAGTTAAGGAGTTAAGAAGTTGAAGAAGTTAAGACGATAGTTCCGATAGTTCTGAGTGCTCCGAGCGCTCCGATAACAAGAAACGGAAACACCGATTTAATCCATTAAATCCTATTTACACCTATTTTTTTATTAAAAATTCAATGCTTAGGAAGAATTTTTGGCAATATTGCCACTTTTTCTTCGTAGAGCCGTGAATGGGATATTATGCAATGATTTGCCGATAATAAAAAACGAAGCACCGATTTAATCCATTTTCAATCCTATTTACACCAAAAATCAGGGTTTGAACGTGTGATGCCTTGTTTCTTTAAAGGAAACTTGTTGACCTGTTGGCTCGTTGACCTGTTGACTTTTAAAATCGGTGTAAATTGGATTTAAATAGGATTAAATCGGTGTTCCTTTCCCCTATTAATAGTTTTTCCACTATTAATCAGGGTGTTTATCTTACGGCTATGGGTGGGGATTAGGGATCGACCCAGTCGCCGTTGGCTTTGATGAGGGCGACGAGGTGAGGAATCGCCTCGGTTTCGGGCACGTTGCGCTCTATGCACTCTTTGCCTTTGTAGAGGCTGATGCTGTGGCGCGCTGCACCCACATAGCCGTAGTCGGCATCTGCCATTTCACCCGGTCCGTTCACCACGCAGCCCATCACACCAATTTTCAGGTGTGTGAGGTGGCTTGTGGCAGCCTTCACCTGCTGCACGGTGGTCTGCAAGTCGAACATGGTGCGACCGCAACTTGGGCAAGAGATGAACTCGGTTTTCGACATACGCAAACGCGCGGCTTGCAGTATGGCAAACGCATATTCCACCACTTTCTGCTGACTTTCATAGTTGGGGACTTCGAGCCATACGCCATCGGCAAATCCGTTGAGCAGGATTGTGCCCAAGTCGGCGCCAGCCTTCACTTGCAGCCATTCGGTGTCGGTGTCGGGATAGTTCACACGCACCACCACTGGGCAATCCACGCCCATATTCACCATGGTGTGGAGCAACGCTTGCAGACTGCCAGTCACGTTCTGATTGGCAGCAGTAGCCACTACCACCACGTTAGCCAGTCCTTTCAACGCCAGCAACTGCTCTTTCGGTGTATCGGCTTTCACCTCCACCCATTGCGCAGCGGCGGTGGCATCGGGAGTGAAATCGGCGAGAGCAACGAGCGGATAAGTGTGCGTGCCGTCGGTGATTGCGCCGTCGGCAAAATAGTAGTCAGGCTTCAGTTTGCCCTGTATATCGTCGGGAGAGCAAGATGCCACCAATACAGGCACCTTCTTGCCACCAATCTTATCAAGCACGGTGAGCGACTTGCGGCGCACAGGCAACAGCGCATCGTAGCCCTCGTAAGGCACTGCCTCGATGGGGGCATGGCCGGCACGGCTGGTGATGTATTGCACCAACTTTTGAGCCACAGGCACCTCCACTTCGGGGTCTTCGCTAAGCGACACACGAATGGTGTCGCCCAAGCCTTCCGACATCAGGCAACCAATGCCCACGGCGCTCTTGATGCGGCCGTCTTCGCCAAAACCAGCCTCGGTAACGCCCAAATGCAGCGGAAAGTGCATATCTTCGGCTTCCATGGCTGCCACCACACGGCGCACAGCCTCCACCATCACCACCACATTCGACGCCTTCATCGAAATCACCACATCATAGAACTTCTGTTCCACAAACACGCGCAAAAATTCCATCACGCTCTCCACCATACCGGCGGCGGTGTTGCCATAGTGGCTCATGATGCGGTCGCTCAGGCTACCGTGGTTCACACCCAGACGCACTGCGGTGTGGTGCTCACGGCAAATGTCGATGAATGGCACCAGCGCATCGTGAATGCGCTTCAACTCGGCTTCATATTCCTCGTCGGTGTAGGTGAGGCTCTTGAACGTGCGCGCAGGGTCAACGAAGTTGCCCGGATTGATGCGCACCTTATCGGTCACCGCCGCAGCGGCAAACGCAGCCTTGGGATTGAAATGAATGTCGGCCACAAGAGGCACATTGCAGCCCTGCTCACGCAATGCGGTGCGGATTCTGCCTATGTTCTCCGCCTCTTTCACGCCTTGGGCGGTGAGGCGCACGATGTCGCCCCCACAGTCGGCGATGCGGCGGCACTGAGCCACACTCGCCTCAATGTCGTCGGTATTGGTGTTGGTCATCGACTGCACCTTCACCGAATGTTTGCCGCCCAGCATCACACCACCCACATTCACATCTACGGTGGCACGACGATGGTAATTGAATATATCGTTCATTTAGTTTACCTTAAAATCATATTTCACTTCAGCCAAATCCTTATTAGCCTTTTCAATCTTGGCACCAAGAGTGGCCTTGTAGGCAGCCACCTTTTCGGCAATCTTCTCGTCGCCGAGCGCCATCATTTCGGCTGCGAGGATAGCGGCGTTCATGGCGCCGTTCACACCCACAGTGGCAACAGGAATGCCAGGAGGCATTTGAATGATGCTCAACATAGCGTCAAGGCCGTCGAGCATACCCTTGATGGGCACGCCAATCACTGGCAAAGTGGTGCTTGCCGCAATCACGCCGGGCAATGCTGCCGCCATACCAGCACCTGCTATAATCACCTTGATGCCACGGTCCTTTGCCTCGCTGGCAAACTTCTCCACAGCGTCGGGGGTGCGGTGCGCAGAAAGAGCGTTCACTTCAAATGGGATTTCCATATCGTTAAGCCACTTGCAGGCTTTTTCCATCACAGGCATATCGCTTGTGCTGCCCATGATAATGCTTACTAATGCTTTCATTTATAGTATGTTTGAGTTGAATTATCCAAAAAGTTGCATGAGCAAGGTCACGCACAGGAAACCGTTGATGGCTCCCGCTATCACTTGCCCAAGGGTGTGGCGTGCGAGAATGATGCGCGCCGAGCCCAAAATACCGCACAGCGACACAGCCACAATCATCACCCACAGCAGATTAAACGCCTCGGTGATTTGCACATGCATATTGTAGATGAGCGCCACAATGCCAGCCATGCCAGCCATGTGCGCGCTGATTTTCCACCACATATTCACCACCGCCGACACCAGCACCGTGAGTGCGCCACCAGCGCAAAACATCACCATCCACATCGGGGCGTGAACACGGCTGTAGAGGTAATACGCCGCAGCAATGTAGCACACAAGCGCGAAGATGAACGGCCACAGGCGTTCCTTGCGGTCGATGAGTTTTTTATCGACGATAAACTTAAAGTGATGCAAAGTGGCGATAAAAAACATCGGCAACACGCAAGTGATGCCCAGCACCACCAGCAGGATAGTCACACGCAAACCCACATCGTAGGCACTCAGATAGGAGCACCACAGCGCTATCAGCACACCATAAGTGGGCATCAGAAGCGGACTGAGCATTGCCGAGGCGAAGCGAGCAAGCCCCACCAGTATTCGTCCGTATTTCACATCATTCGCTTTCATTGTCTGGGAAAAAGTATATTGTTAGAGAATGGTAGTTATCACAGTTCCTTGCGGTGGCGCGAGTCGGGTATGCCCATCTGCACACGGTATTTTGCCACGGTGCGGCGTGCCACAGCGTAGCCTTTCGCCTTCAGCAGTTTTTCGATGGCACCGTCACCCAACGGACGCTTTTTATTCTCGCTGTCGATGATTTCCTTCAGGGCATTCTTCACCGCCTTTGTGGCTACGGAGTTTTCGCCGCCGTCGCCCGATGGAAGTGCTCCGCTGAAGAAGTCCTTCAACTTAAACGTGCCCCACGGTGTCATCGCATACTTGCCCTTGTCGCCGCCGCAAATGCGCGAAATGACGGACTGGTCGAGCCCGGTGTCTTTCTCAATGTCCTTGTATTTCATCGGCACGATGCGATTATCGTCGCCCGACAAGAAAAATGCAGTCTGGTGCTTGATGATAGATTTCATCACCGCCATCAATTTCTCCTGTCTGCGCTTCAAAATGGTGATAAAGCGATTGGCACTGTTGTAGAAATTCTTCACGCTCTCGTCTTTGGCGGCGAACTTGTCGATGTCGTCCGACAGGTCGGAAGCAATCTCCAGTTCGGGAATGCGGTTGGGCATCGTCACCATGATTTTGCCCTCATCCACTTCCACCTCAAATTCGGGGATAATCTGATTGCGGCGCACATCGCTCAACCCCGACGAGAAGCCATTGCCCGGCTTGGGGTGGAGTTTGCGCAGCGCAGCCATCAGGTGCTTCAATTCCTCTTGGGTGATGCCCATGCGGCTGCACACCTTATCGTAGTGGCTCAATCCCAATTCCTCAAGGTAATTGTCGATGAGCGTTTCAAGTTTTACCGATTCTGGAGTTTTTGGCTTCTGGCGCACCTGAATCAAAAGGCACTCACGCAGCGTGCGCGCGCCAATGCCTGGAGGGTCGAGGCGTTGCACCAGTTTCAGCACCCTCTCCACATCTTCACGCTCCACTTCCACATCGGCGCCGAAAGTGATGTCGTCGGCAATACCGCTTGTGGAGCGAGCCAGCCAGCCGTTGGAGTCGAGATTACCCACAATGTATTCAGCAATCACTTTATCATCATCCGAGAGGTTCAACTCGTTCACCTGTGTCATCAAGTGCTCCTCAAGCGATTCCTCGGCAATGGCGATAGGGGCAAAATACTCATCGTTCACGCTGCGGTTGCTGGCGTGATACAGGCGTTCGCCCGGCAATGGCTTATCGTAGGGGGCACTGTCGGGGTCGGGATTGTCGTATTCCGTTTCAGGCTTGTGCACAGCCACCACAGGCTCTGCCTCGTCGCTTTTCTTCTCCAGCAGAGGGTTTTCTTTCAGTTCATTCAGCACATCTTCCTCCACTTCCCTGCTCGATTTCTCTAAGTAGGGAGCCAAAATCACATTCGTGATGGGGATAGCCACTTGCTTTTGCTTTATTTCGGTTTTGAGTCCTGCTCCGTTAGATTTTGCCATTAATACTGAATTTAAAATTTGATGTAAATTGGGCTTTATGCAAATTTACACCATATTCAGAAAAATTGCAAGCACACGCCCCCAATTTTTACAGCACCCCAAGAGAGAAGGTAGAAATTAGACGTTAGAGGTTAGATTCGAAATCTCGAAAATTCAAAATCTCGTTGACCTGTTGCCCCGTTCACTTCTTTAGAAACCCTTGAATGTCAGTTTCAGCGTTTCCGACTGCAATACCATATTATTTCCCCTCAATTTTATCACCTGGAATACCTCCTCTATATTGTTTATGCCGTATGGTTTCAGCAGAGTAGATTCGGAGAGAGGGAAGTCGCCATTTTTGCGGTCGTAAAGGTATGGCGTGTGGAGCGTCAGCATCGTTTTTGTTTGGTTGAAGCGCATCAGAATTTTATCATGGTTCCCGCTTTTGTCATCACCCTGCATGAGTTTGTTTTGGAACGCCCAGAATCTCTTTTCATTCTTCAGGTCGAGCACTCCGCCAGTGGCAAGCGTGTCTATACGTATCAGATGCCATAGGCCGTTGAAATCGCCGGCAGCTGATGATGTCTCAAGGTCGCATGATGTGAATGTCGTCAGAGTGGCGAGTATCGTTGTGGCGGCTACGAGTAAGCCGCATATTGTCTTTCTCATTTCTTTTCTTTTTTCGTTGTTTTTTGTTCTCCTTGTAAATTATCAGTGAAGATTTGCCTCAGTGCCTACAGGCCTAAGCTACCCCTTTTAGCAATGGTCAGTTGGAAGCCATAATTGTTGCCCAATATTCCTCCGAAATCCATGGCGTAACCACCTTTCACGCTCCAGTTGCGAAGCAAGGCCTTGGTGAATTTGTATTCACCCTCTACGAGGAAACTGACGTTGTGACGCAAGTCGGTGTAAGGGTTGCTATAGGTTCCCAATCCATCCTGAAAAGAGGCAAGCACGCGGTAGCGTGTGTTGTCGGTGGGGCAGCCGTCAATTCCAAAATGGAAAGCCACAAAACGGTTATTCTGCACATAGATGCTACCGTTCTGGTTGTAGATAGGCGAGCGATAGAGAGGGTTTCCCATCACCTGTCCCCAGTGTTGCCATCCTGGATATATGCCGTGGTTGTAGTAATTGTCGGCACCGCCTATATGGTCAGGGATTGTCGTCGTGTGGTCGTGGTAAACCGGACCGCTTTGGTATTTGGTATAGAGATATTCCACCACAATGTTTCTCACCCATGTTCCGTTTTTTAAGTTGAAGTCAAAACCTATCATCCAGTCCTTGAAGTCGTAGAGCACATATCGACTCTTCTTTTTCTCCATCCATTCTTCACCACTTCCATATCCGTTGTAGTCGAGCTGGAACATCGCCGAGTGGTCTTCAAAGTATTTGTCAACGTAGAATCCAGCCTTCCATTGGTCTTTCTCATAGTTCAGACGCATCATCCAGCTGCCCAGTTGGTTGCCTTCAGCATTCTTGTAGTTCTTGCCGTCGGTGATGTCCTTACCTCCTGGCAGGAATGCGTTCCAAAAGCCTCTAAAACTCGTGTTTCCGTTTATCACTGTCATGGTTCCATCTGCATTTGGAATATACAATTTGCCGCCAAACTGCGATGCCATCTCCAGCCCTAATTCCACAGAGAGAGGGTGCTTATGCGGTTCGCTTCCGATTCTAACGAACCCAGCCTTTGAGTGGTAAAGCACATCGTCGGCATATCTGTTCCGCTTATTGGTGAATTTGTGCTGCCATGAGTCGTCGGTCATCATTCCGTATGCCACATGACCTTTCAACTGCACCCATCCGCCTGTGAGCGGCACCTTCCAGTAGTCTTCAAGCGACAGCCTCACCTGTGGTACGGGGCGAGCGTTAATTCCGAATGTCTGCGAACCGCTACTGAGGTTGTTGTTCTTCAAGTTCATCGGCCTTTCCTTCGCTCCGATGGAGAGTGTGCCATATAGCCATCGCCCCTCCACGTATGCCTGTTGCAAGACCACGTTGCTCGTATAGTTGAATGGCACGGCGGCATCAACGCCGAATCCGTAACCTAATTTCTTTTCCTTGTCGTTGCTGATGTCTCTCTGCAGCGTTCCTCTGATGTAGCCGTTGGTCTCATCGAGCGACGAAAGACCATATTTGTTGGCGTTCAACCATAGCGGGGTTTTCCCGTGCGAGAAACTGCCCTGAGTCTCTGCGGAGTATTCAAATTCCCCTTTTTTCTGTTGTACGGTGATTTGTTCATCGTAAGTGTCGTTGTCTTGTGCAGTAGCGTTTAGTGCCACAACGGAAATCAAGGCAAAAAGAAATATCTTCCTGTAATTCATACTTATTGTTTATAAGAGTTTTTTATCATAGATTCAAAAATCGATATTTCGAAAATTCGATGATTCGATGATTCGAAATCTCGCCGCCTCGTTGACCTGTTGACCTGTTGACCCGTTGACTTTCATCAAGGCTTGCCACCTTGGTATGGGAGGGCTTTGAGGGTGCCTAATTTTTTCACTTTGATTTTGGAGGGCGTGCCTGTGTAGTGCACTTTACCGCTACCAAAACCTTTCAGCTTCAGTTCTCCGCCAGTGCTGTGGCAGAAGATGTGACCAGAGCCGCTCATGGTGCAGGAAATTTCTTTCGCAGCAAGGTCGAGTGCTCTGATTACGCCCGTTCCCACCAGTTTGCAAACCAAATTCTCAGTCACGCCATCGGCTTGGATATGGCCCTTGCCAGTGGCTTCTTTCAGTTCGGTGGTGATGGTGTTCAGTCCGTGAATGATGATGGTGCCGTTGTTGCAGGTTTTTGCCTTAAACAGTGGCGTATCGGGGATATTGTTGATGATGATGGTGCTGTCGCTCTGGTTAATCACCTCTTGCAGCATCGACGAATACACCGTGACGGTGGGCACGCCTTTAGTGAGATTGTAGTCGGCGAGTTGAATATTGAGTTTGCCCTTGTTGTCGTTGTTGAAGATAAACACATTGGCAATGCTTTGTTGCGCGTCAAATTCGGCTGTGCCTGCCTTTTCATCGTCGGCACAATAAATCACGTTGATGTTGTTGCTCACCTTGAGCGAGGTGAAATCGCCCACCTTCACCACCTTGTGGCTTTGCGCTTGTGCCAGGAGGGTGGCGGTCAGCATCACACACCACAAAAGCGCAGTCATACATTTTCTCATCATCTTCATATTAGTTTTCTTATTGGTTTTATTCGCCTAAATAAGTGGCTTCGATATGGTTTAAAATGTCGTTGAGTTCAGCAAAAGTGCGCGCTTGCAGCATGGCGATGCGAGTTTCACGGAAATTAGGAATTCCCTTGAAAAGCGGAGTGGCAGCCAAATGCCTACGAATGTGCAGAATGCCACGGAACTCGTCGATGCGGTTGATGCTCTCGTTGATTTGACGGCGCAACAGAGCCATTTTCTCTTTGTTGGAGATGTGTGGCACCTCGCCAGTGAGCATATACTGCTTCATTTCCCTGAAAATCCATGGTGCACCTATCGAGGCTCTACCCACCATAATGCCGTCCACGCCGTAGCGGTCGTAGTATTCTTTCAGTTTTTGGGCAGAAGTGATGTCGCCGTTGCCGATAATGGGGATGTGCATACGGGGGTTGTTCTTCACCTCGCCAATAAGCGTCCAGTCGGCTTCACCGGTGTACATCTGGCTACGGGTGCGGCCATGGATGGTGAGGGCTTGAATACCGCAATCTTGCAACTGCTCTGCCACTTCCACAATGTGCTTGGTGTTGCAGTCCCAACCGAGGCGGGTTTTTGCGGTCACAGGCACATTCACGGCATCGACCACCGCGCGAGTGATTTCGCACATCAATGGCACGTTGCGAAGCAAGCCTGAGCCAGCACCCTTGCCTGCCACTTTCTTCACAGGACAACCGAAATTCAGGTCGATGACATCAGGATTCACCTCGGCGCACATCTTCGCAGCTTCCACCATTGGCTCCACCTCACGACCATAAATTTGAATGGCGGCAGGCCTTTCAGCGTCGGAAATGTTGAGTTTGCGCAGGGTGGCTTGAATATTGCGAATCAGCGCATCTGCCGACACAAATTCAGTATATACCATATCCGCCCCTTGTTCACGGCATATCTGTCGGAACGAGAGGTCGGTAACATCTTCCATCGGTGCTAACATCACGGGGCGATTGCCCAAATCGATTTGTCCTATCTTCATCAGCTTAAATTCGTGATTATGAATTTTCGCCACAAAATTACTCAAATTTCGCCATATAGGCAATTTTGCCGAATCGTCAATGGAATCAAAAACAAAAAACATTAAAAAACAGCCTTGGGGCAACGTGGATCCACTTTGCTCCAAGGATAAAAACCGCTCGCCGTTTCACGGCGAAAAACCCCTAATGATGACATGAATTCTTGGTAAAAAGTCGCTTCAAATTTACCAAAACGATAACGTCATAACGTAGGGACATGCCTTTGGCATGTTTCCAATGCGCTGATAAATTGCACCGAAACATGCCGAAGGCATGTCCCTACGCGTTATGGCGAAATCGTAAATTTCGACACGCTTTCACACAAAAAAAGCCTCGCAATGGAGGCTTTTTTGTGGATATTTATTCTATGCTTTAGAATTTGTAACCGATTGAGAGTGTTACGTTTGTGTTCTTTGCCGAAACTCCGTCGATGGCATCTACCAAGCCGAAGTCGTAGCCTATTGAAGCGTTCCACTTTCTGTTGAATTCAAAACCAGTACGAAGGCCCAATCCCACGTCGAAGCGGTTGTAGCCATCTTCGCAGAACACATCTTCACCTTCAACTGTGCCAAACAAACCAATGCCGAAATATGGACCAAATTCGCCAAAAATAGCTACTGATCTGGTGATTGGATATTTATAACCTATATGCACTGGGATTTCGAGATAAAATGGATTGAAGGTGTACTTTTCAACTTTCATACCTTTGAGCGAAAGCAACATAGCACCGTTTGCATACACGCCTTTGCGTTGGCTTTGGAATGCGTAAGTGCCACGCACACCTGCGTTGAAACCTACGCGAGAACTTGCGCCGCTGGCATCAACATCTGCAATGTTCAGACCGAGCACTAACTCTCCTTGAATACTTTGAGCTGAAACAGTTGCGCCAATCGAAAGAACCATGGCTACTACTAACGAGAAAATTTTCTTCATAATTTGAGTCGGTTTTTAGATGATTGTAATTTTTATACCCCCAAAAGTAATAAACATTCCACACCTACCAAAATTTCTCCCCACTTTTTTCCACCTCCACCTATTAAAAAACCTAAACGAAGTTACGGCGGTGTTATGGGAGATAATGGCTCCGTAAGTGGTGAAAATTTGGAGTTACGGCGGTGTTATAGGCGATAATGGCTCCGTAAGTGGCGAAAATTTGAAGTTACGGCGGTGTTATGGGCGATAGCGGTTCCGTAACTCTTTTGCCTTGGGGGGTAGGGCAGACCGGAAACGGACCCTTCGGACCCAATCGGACCTATCGGACCTATCGGACTAATCAGACCTATCGGACACCCACTCGTTGACTTCAAAAAGAAAAAGAAATCGGGCGGAGGTTGAGCGTGTGGATTGCTCTTGCTCCGCCCGATTGGGTGTGGGATATTATGGGGAAGTGGATAGGTTATTTAACCACTACCTTGAATGCTTTTTTGCCTATTACCACGATGTGCATACCGCGGTCGAGGGCGATGAAGCCAGCCTTACCAGCATATTCTTGAGTGCCGTTCACTGCATATACAGCAACAGGGGCATCGGTGGCTGCTTCCACATTCACGCCGCCGCTCACTGCCACAACTTTTACTTCAGCAGCATAAGCATTGGTGATGCCGGTTGGTTCCATTTCTTGAATGTTTTTAAACTTGCTCCATCCATCGGCTGCCTTATATGCATCGAGGGTGCCTGCTGGCACGAAGAGAGTGCCTTCCAAATAGGTGGTGTCGGCAAACACTGCTCCTGTGGGTGGCACTTGTGCCTTTACCACCACTGTGCGCAGAACTGGAGTTTTAAGGAATGCATCGGTGCCAATTTCTTTCAAGCAAGCTGGCAATGTGATGCTCTTGAGGCCAAGACAGTATTTAAATGCCTCATTGCCGAGTTTTTCCACCTTGTCGCCCACTTCATATTCTTGGAGTGATGCGCAGTAGCCGAAAGTGAATTCAGGAAGCACGGTGAGGTGTGATGGCAATTTCACGTCGGTAAGTTTGGTGCACGCACCCAAAACACCATCGCCAAACTCTACCACACTTTCAGGAATCACAGCCTTTACTGCACCTTCGCATTTGCCAAAGCAATAGCCTTCAAGAGCCACTACGCCCTCTGGAATCATAATGGAGTCGAGGCTGTTACATTCCATAAATGCGAATCTGCCAATACGCTTCAATGTAGGAGGGAAGGTGATGTCTTTAAGAGCAACGCACGATGCAAAACAGTCGTAAGGAATAGAGTCGAGTTTTGAACCAATCACCACTTTCTCCAAACTCTTACATTCGTTGAATGCGTCGGCTTGGAGCGACTTCACATTAGAGAGGTCGAGGGTGGTTATGTTTGTTCCCCAGAAAGCGTTTTCACCGATGCTGTCGATTGACTCAGGGATAACGAATTTGTCGGGAAGAATTGCGCCCCAGAAACTACCCCAAGCCGCATACTTGATGGTTGATGGCAATGTGAGTTTTTTGAGGTTGGCATCAGCGAACGCCATTTTGCCCACACCCACCACGGTGTAGTCAACACCTGCAATTTTCACTTTTTCGGGAATCACCACTTCGCCAGTGTAAACGGGATCGTCGGCAAATGGGTCGTCATCGTCGCCCACAAGCCATGTGACCTCTGCCGTTTTATCGTTTTTGGACACGATTTTGTAGTTTACACCGCCCACCATTTGGGCAACTGCCTGTGCTGCAACCACAGCCCAGCAAACTACGGCTAACGCCACTTTTGTAGAAAATTTTTTCATGTGCTTCTGTTTTTAAATTATTATTAATGATGGCAATAATAAATATTGTCGAAAAAAGAGCGGACTAATGACCGATTTGGGATTATCTGTTGAAATCTCTAAATTGGCCGATGATTGACAAAATCAAAACCAATGCCCCAAAATTAGGCAAATGTAAGCAATTTTGCAAGCAAATTTTATAATTATTTAGCAAAATGGTATAAATTTTCCAGCGTGGAAAATTTCCCTTTGGAGTGGGTCGTCGGAGATGGCGAAAAAGAGTCTTTTATAACATTTTCGGTGTATTCTTCGGTTTGTTTTGATAGCCAATCTGAAATGTGTTAGCGATTTGCCGAAGGCGAGAGCACTGAAAAACTATAAAATAGTGAATGAAGTGAATATTTTCTGGAGGTTTGTAGCCGTTGGAAACGGCTGATTATGGTTAACTCCATGCAAGCGAATGAAGCT
>OIZL01000553.1_pt1 | contig 26971 bp, 44 predicted proteins | sample 1588541 | NCBI WGS metagenome assembly OIZL01 (sample SAMN03283285) | human gut metagenome | biome: human-associated habitat; material: feces | host: Homo sapiens | place: Peru | collected 2012 | reverse complement strand
TGGTAGTTGCTATTTATGTAAAGATTTTTTACTAAAAGATTTAATTATTGAAGAATTGATTAAATAATTCTTATTTGACTTTTATTAAAAAATTTAATATAATATATATAGAAAGTTAAGGAAGGAATTGATAAAAGTCATGGAATATGTATACTATGAATATAAAGCTGAAGATGGTAATTGGCACTGTGGTTGTATGGAAGCTGATAAAGCATTGATTTGCGCAATTTATATGGGTGAAAATTTTCATTATCTTGATGAAAGTATGATTATTTTTGAGGAGTGATACCATGAAATTATGGATAGATGATCTTCGACCTGCTCCTGAAGGATATATCTGGGTTAAGAGTGTAAAAGCAGCTAAGACCGCAATCTGGCAGTATGAACATAACATAACAGAGGATAATATCTTGATTGACCTTGATCATGATGCTGGTAACTATGTATCTGAAGGTGGAGACTATATTAAGTTACTTAATTGGCTAGAAGCTAAAAACATTGTAGACACCGGATATAGCTTTCATATTCATAGTATGAATCCAGTAGGAGTTCAAAATATGAGAGCAATTATTCAGCATAATGGATGGACGGAGGTAAAATAAAATGAAGAATGATAATATTACTGCCGAAATGTTTAGAAAATTTCTCGTTGAAGCTTTTTATGATAATGCAATTCTTGGAAAAAACTACGTTGATTGGCATACCGAGGATGGAAAGTGTGGATTAACTTTAATGAGCACGATGGGAGATTATGACATTGTAATCACGAAAAAAGCATAAAATTCGAAGGTGATTTAAATAGATAACATTAAAATTTATTGTCCTATGGATAGACAGTGTAAAAAAGACCCGAATGAAGAATATTATTAGATAAATAAGATGAAATATAAAAATTGTAAATACTATACGACAAAAGATTTTATTATGCTTATTGAAATGCTAGCTAATTCGATCGATAAAATGGGGCGGCAATGATAAGTAAAGCATGTGTAAATATTTACACTAAAGATGGCAGAAAATATGAGATACCATGCCATAGGCATAATGATGCTTTTTATATTATTTCTCAATTTTTAAGACTTGATGAAATTGATAAGATAAAAACTGAACAAGGTTTTTTAAATAGCAAAGGCGAGTTTCTTGATCGATATGATGCTTATGAAGAAGCATTAAAATGTAATCAAATTAAGCAAGATAATTCTCATATGGCATCAGAACTTTTATATAGTGAGGATTTGTGGTAATATGGAAAAATATAATGTTTATGTAGTTACACCTTGGGCTAATTTTACTGGTCGTGCTCTTGTAGCTGCTGAATCGGCGGAAGCCGCAAATTTTTATCTTGATGGAAAAGATATGATTGGTTATACTGATGGTTATAACTATGTTTCCGAAGATGATAAGGTAGAAAATGTTTTTGCCACTGAAATGGGTATTGTTTATAGTGATATTTATTATTGCGGGCTCAATGGATATTACATCCCATAAGAGAAAGGAAGAATAATTATTAATTACTATATTGATTTTGAAGCCACACAATTCTCTAATGAGATTATCTCTATTGGCGCAATTCGTGAAGATGGCGAAACATTTTATTCTCTTGTTGCTCCAGTAGAGGGTAAAATTACTCCATTTATTACAAATCTTACCGGCATCACCAAAGAAATGGTTGAAACTGCAATGTCTCCTGATGTAGTATTTGAAAATTTTTCTGATTGGGTATTTGGTATTGATAATATTCCTAACTTTTTTGTATGGGGTGATAGTGATGTAGATTTCTTGAGACATACTTTTAAAAGAACCAATAGTATGAAAGCTAGAATGATTATTGGTTATATGAGCGGAAGTATTAGAGACTACAGCAAGGATTTTAAGAAGAAGTGCGGAGCTAAAAATCTCAGTCTTATTAAAGCTATGAATATGTTTGATCCCAATGCTGAGCAAAATCATCACGCACTTGATGACGCCATTCTTCTCTATAATGTTCATAAATATGAAAATTATTATAGTCCCGCTGAATTAAAACAGTTATATATTGAAAGTTTACCAGCTGAGGAAAAGATGACTATCGTTAAAAATACTACTAACAATGAAATTTGTTGGTCTCGTGCGGGTTATCCTGTTGGCACTCTTGTTTGTGTAAAAAATCCTCGTGGCGCCGCAGTTCACGCATTTAAAGATAGAGCGGAAGCCGCCCGTTGGCTGTATGAAAATAAAGTTAAGTTTGCTCCTTGTAAGACTAAACTTGAAACTGTTTCTCAAAATATTAAAAAGGCTATTGGTAATGGTAAGCCTTATTACAATTTCTATTGGCGTAAAACTAATTAATTAAAAGGAAGTGAGTTAAATGTCCGAACATGTAGGTTATGTTGTTCGCGTGAGCGAGCTCAAAGATCATCCTAATGCTGATCGTTTGAAGGTAGCTACCTTCTTCGGCAATGATACTTGCGTTGGTATTGATACCGCGATTGGTGAAATTGGTATTTATTTCCCTTGCGACCTTCAGCTTTCTGAAGAGTTTTGTGATGCTAACCATCTATGTCGTAAAACCGCAGATGGTAAGCCTGATACTGGTTATCTTGAACGCGAGAAGCGCAATGTCCGCGCAATTAAGTTACGTGGTGTAAAGTCTGATGGTATTTTTATGTCTCTCTCTTGTCTCGAATATACTGGTGTTAATTTTGATGATATTGATATTGGCGATACTATTTCCGTGGTGAATGGCCATGAAATTTGTAAGAAGTATATTCCTCGTGGCACCAAGCAGAATCGTCAGGGTCATCCTAACGAAGGAAATCGCACCCGGAAACGTCATGACCCTATTGCTCCTCTCCTAGCAGAACACGCAGATACTGAGCAGCTTGCTTACAACTTAGGCGCGTTCAAGCCCGGTGACTTGATTGAGATTACACTTAAAATGCATGGCACTAGCCAGCGAACCGGTTATCTACCTATGTTACATGGTTATACTGGCCCCAATTGGGCATATATTGTAATCAAGCATCCTAAGCTATTTAAACGGCTTCAGGGTAAGGCTAATGCCGCACTTTCTCCTATTTATGACTATGGTTATGTCTCTGGAACTCGTCGAACTGTTTTAAACGACTGGGAGGGTGGTTTTTATGGTTCTAATGAGTTCCGTAAGAAGCACGCTGAATTTTTTGAAGGTAAGCTACATAAAGGCGAAGAGGTTTTCTACGAGGTTGTTGGCTTTACTGATACTGGTGTGCCTATTATGGGTGATTGTCAAAATAAGAAACTGAATGATAAGGAATTCGTCAATCAATATGGTGAAATCACTCGATTCTCTTATGGTTGCTCTCCTAATGGCGCGAATGGATTTCCTCAGTCTGATTTTTATGTCTATCGTATGACTATGACTAATGAGGATGGCGATGTAGTAGAGTATTCTCCTGACTTCATGCGTTATCGTTGTGAACAAATGGGTTGTAAATGTGTCCCCGTTATGTGGAAGGGCTATATCCCCGCTGATGAAACCTTAGAAGAGTGCTATGACTGCAATGGCGAATGGGGTACTTGGAGAGTTATTCGTAAGAGCACTCCCGGTGAATGGATTAAGAATATTACTGAGCAATATTATGATGGTCCCGATCCTATCGGTAAGACTCATGTGCGTGAAGGTGTTGTAATTCGTATTATTAATCGTCCTAAATTCTGCGCTTACAAGCACAAGAATTTTAACTTTAAGTGTCTCGAAGGAATCGTGAAAAACGAGGAAACTGCACCTGATATGGAAGAAGCTGAGGACGTTAATAATGAAAATTGATGAATTAATGGAGCATTTGTCATTAGATGCAGAATGGGCTTCCGCTAATGAGTGGGAAGCCCCTATCTGCCTTTATGACGATATTCTTAACGCTCTTACTATTTTAAGAGTTATAGCAATTCTTAAAAGAACCGGAACATTAGGTCAAATTGAGTATGTCTTGGAGGATTATCTATGAATGATAATGGAGCTTTAAAGCAATTTAAAACTGATACAGATGAAATTAGAGAGCGAATTCCTGTCGCTCTTTGGGATAAAGTAAGTGAAGACCTAACACGAGATCAGTGTTACTCTTATTGGCAATATTGTCTTGAATGCATTCAACAGATGGCTGATGCTTGGGAAGAAGTTAATGGTGAAAATCTTATTTGGATTCCCGGTCATTATGAAAAGAAGACAGAATCTAAGAGCGAAGACGCCCCAATTACTAAAGTAGTTAAGAAATGTGAGTGTTATCATTTAAGAGATGATAAAACCGCAGAATGTTGGGGTACTAAGGAACGTGAAATTTGCTCTTGTAGTGGCGACGCAAAATTTTGTAATTTTTATCATAATAAAGATAAAATTGGCGGTTAAATATGTCTATTCAAAACTGGAAATTTAATCCAAAAGGAAGAAAATAATGAATAAACGCTATTTTAAAGTTGATGAAGACACTCTCCAAAATCTACTTTATCGTGCTTGGCGACTTGACTGTCTTGAAAGTGATGGAGTGGATAACTGGGGATGGTATATGGTGGGTGCTAAAGAAATGATTAATGAATTCCTTGAGTCCCATCCTGATATCGAATGTGAAGACCCATATGATTTTAATTTCGACGATTGCGCTCGTTATGAACTTGAGCACGATTTCGAGGAAATTAAGTAATGACAAATTTCGAGATTAAGGAAACTGATTTATACCAAGAATTAAATATTTTTTATGAAGGTAATAAAATTGGAGAAGCAGAAGTTAGATTAAATGATAAAATGCTTTCTCGTTTAACTATTTTTCCTCCTTATCAAAACAAAGGATTTGGAACAAAAGTAGTAGAATATTTAAATAATAAATATCAATGTAATTGCTTGTGGGTAAATGCTGATAATGAGCAAGCTATACGTGTCTATGAAAAAAATGGTTATAAAAAAATAGAACCTACTATGTATTTAATGCGTCGATAAAAAATATGGTATTAACTATTGTAGATTTTTTAACTAAAATATATATGTATCTTTCTGCATTTTATCTTGGAGAAACTACATATTATCTATTTTCAAAAAATGAAGAAAAAATAGATGCTTACCTATGCACCACATTTCTTCATGTTATTGTATTTATTATATTGTATTATATAAGTCAAGCAATTAGGGCGGGGTAAATCCTCGCCCTTGACTTTTTTAAAAAATTATTATATAATATTTATATAAAAAGAAAGGTAATATTATTATGAATTATATTGTTTCTAAAGAAAGACTTCTTGAACTCCTTAAAGCTGAAAATAAGCTTAATGTTCTTGAAGGAGATGGCGTTGATAATTGGATAGGATACATGGAAGGTCGAAGACAATATCTTAAAGAAGGCGCTGAAATGTATGGGGTTAATATTGATGAAAATGAAGATTTTGATTTTGAAGATTTAGCCGAATTGGCTCTTCAGGATTTTGAGGAAATTTAAATGATTGATAAATTTGAAGGAGATTTTGCCTTTTTAAGTAACTTTTTTTACTCTCCAATTACGATAGAAGGAAAAAAATACCTCACAGTAGAAAACTATTTCCAGGCAATGAAAGCAGCAAACCCCAATGATGCGGAAAAAATTAGACTGGCTTCTACCCCTGGTAAATCCAAGAGATTAGGAAGACGTTGCGTAATTCGTAAAGATTGGGAAGATATTAAAGAAGATGTTATGTATAAAGGTGTAAAAGCTAAATTTATACAAAACCCAACCTTGCGGACGGCCCTTGAAAAAACCGGAGAAGCTTGGCTTCAAGAAGGAAATACTTGGCATGATAATACATGGGGTGTATGCCATTGTATTCGATGCCAAGATAAAATGGCATATAATAAATTAGGTAAAATTTTAATGCGAGTAAGAAAAGAATTAAAAGAGGGAAATTAAATGTATTATTTGTTTTTAATTTTATTTTGGGTTTGTTTTGCCATTTGGTGCTTTTGCTCTATACAGTGGATTCGATATACTTTTATTAAAAAATATAAAGACACTGACAAAATGTTATATTGGAATATTTGGATTTTAGTAAATTGCTTAGGAATAAACCTTTGCTATTTACTTATGAGACTTACAAGAGTGGGATAATTTCTCACTCTTGACTTTTTTATAAAAAAATGATATAATATTAATAGAAAATAAATGAGGTAATAAATATGAGTAATTACGTTTGTTCAGACCTTCATGGTATGAAACCACTGTGGGATAAAATTCTTAATTATCTCAAGCCTGAAGATACACTTTATTGTCTAGGTGATTGCGCAGACCGCGGTCCGGATGGTTGGGCTATCCTTAAGGACGCTATCCAGAATCCGCAGGTAAAATTACTAATGGGTAATCATGAGCGTATGCTGGGTAATGCTATGCGAGTTTATAATGATTGTGATGGTGGAATGTATTCTGACTATTACCTTCTTTGTAATAACGGTGGCGAAGGCACTTTCCAGTCTTGGCTTGAAGATGGTGCCGATAATGAATGGCTTTTCCAAATTAATAAACTACCTTGGTATCATGTTTATACTCGACCCGATGGTAAGGTTATTTATCTGACTCATGCTGGTTTTACTCCTGTTTGTGATGGCGAATACAAGTGGGAAGCTGGCACTAGTCTCATTTGGAATAGAGACCATTTTTATGACCCTTGGCCCGAAGAAGAAAATAATCTCTATATTATCCATGGTCATACTCCCATTATTAATCTGATGAAGAAACTCCATGATATTCCTGATAACCAAGAGGAAACAATTAATAAGGCTACTCTTCCCTATTGGTATGCGGAAGGTCATAAATGTGATATTGATAGTGGCAGTTTTCATCTTGGTTGCGCAATTCTGCTTAATCTTGATACATTTGAATATGAGAGATTCGTTGTCCCCATGGGCAACCAATTAAATAAAAGCCTTCTTAAATAATTTTTATTGACAAAATATAAAAAATATTATATAATATTTATAGAAAGTTAAAGAGGTTATATGTCTAATATTCATAGATTTTTTTGTTTAAAGTGCGGAAAAGAAGGTTTACCCCTTCCTCGGAAAACTGGACATCAGCATAAAAGACTTCATTATAAAAAACTTTATTGCCCATGGTGTAAAGAAGAAGTTAATCATGTTGAATGCCGTAATGATGAAGATGTAGCCGAATTTCTTGAGAATTTTAAGAATGGGATGTATATTGAAGATGCTGAAAACTCTTTATCTCACTGTAGGAGTGCCAGGCTCAGGTAAAAGCACGTTTTGCGAGAAATTAATCGCTAAACGAATTTCTCGTGACACAATTCGCTTTTCTATGATTAATGATAATGATGAATATTTCCAGAAGGAAAAAAATGTATGGAAGGAATATGTTCATCAGATTCAGGAAGAGATTAACGCAAACAATACTGTAATCGCGGATGCCACTCATCTTAATAAAAAGTCTCGTCAAAAATTGCTGAATGCTCTTGACCTTAAAGATTATGTTGTATTTGTGCTTTATTTTAATGTGCCTCTTTCAACTTGCCTCGCACGTAATGCTAAGCGCATAGGTCGTGAAAGAGTTCCTAAAGATATAATTACCGATATGTATAACCATATGGTTAAACCTGCGCTCGAAGAAGATGAAAGATATTTTGCGATTTTATCTATTAATGATGAAGGTTTAATTTATCGACTTGAACAGCGATAAGGAGTGATAATTATGAGTATTTTTGTTACATCAGACTGGCATCTAGGTCATGATCGCCAGTTTGTTTACAAGCCACGTGGTTTTAATAATGTTCAGGAAATGAATGAAGCTATTATTGAGCGACATAACAGACTTGTTAAACCTGATGATGATGTTTATGTGCTTGGTGATTTGGCTCTTGGGCCACATGAGAATGTAGACCTCATTAAAAGAATGAATGGCAAACTCCATATCGTGTATGGGAATCATGATACGACCGTTCGACAAGCTCTATACGCACAACTCCCTAATGTTGTTGAAACTGCTTGGGCTATTATGTTAAATTATAAAAAGTATCATTTTTATATGACACATTTTCCTTGTAATACAGGTAACTTACAAAAGGAAAATCTAAAGCAAATGACCCTTAATCTTTATGGCCATACACATCAGACCAATAAATTCTATGAAGATAGACCTTATATGTATTGCGTAGACGTAGATGCGCATAATTGCTATCCTATCAATCTTGATGATATTATTTCTGATATGAATGACAAAGTGCGTGAATGTAAAGATTTTCTCGATATAGAGCCTGAATCTAAACCTGAACCTTAGCAATTAAATACTCTAGCGCGTTGTTATAAATGTGTTTATAGTTGGCCGCTTTGTGGGAATAATTTTGAAAATTGTAAGTCTTATAAACGAGATCCACCTGATGGAGGTTATTATGGCTGAGTAGTGTATATGGAGTTATGGTTATTGTTCCGCACCAAATACCCTATGTCCGCATTGGATAGGAACATTTTGTGAATTGGATATATATTATGGAAGATAATAAATTGTGTATTGAAATTTCTATCGCATATGGTGATGAAGATTTTGACCATATGGGATACTATAATAGTGTTGAAGATGCTATTGAAGCTCTTTTAGACTTTAAAAAACAAAATTAAATATTTTATATAAAGGAGAACATTTATGCCCGCTATTGTTTCTATTCTATTGTCTGCGCTTCCCTTTGTTTTGATTGCGGTTTTGGTGATTATTCTGTTCGCTGCTGGTTATGTCAAGGCTCCGCCTGATATGGCATATATTATCAGTGGTGCTCACAAGAAGCCTCGTATCCTAGTCGGCAAGGCAGGATTTAAGATTCCTTTCTTTGAGCGACTGGATAAGTTGTCTCTTGGCGCAATTCAGATTGATGTTAAGACTGGTTCTGCGGTTCCTACGGCTGAGTATATTAATGTACGAGTTGACTCTACTGTTTCCGTTCGGGTTGGTCAGACTGATGAAATGATTGGTCTAGCAGCTCAGAACTTTTTGAACGTTACACGCGATGAAATTGCTCGAAAAATTAATGACCTCCTTGAAGGTAATATCCGCGAGATTGTTGGTCAGATGAAGCTTACTGATATGGTGAGTGACCGAAAGCTGTTTAGCGAAAAGGTTCAGGAAAATGCAGTTCCCGACCTGGCTCGTTATGGTCTTGAACTAATTACTTTCAATGTTCAGAATTTCTCTGATGATAATGAGGTTATCACCAATCTTGGTATTGACAATGTGGCTCAGATTAGCAAAAATGCTGCTATCGCAAAGTCAAATGCGGAGCGTGAAGTTGAGATTGCTAAGGCTGAGAATGCCAAGAGTGCCAATGATGCGAAAGTGAAGGCAGCTGAGGAAATCGCTAAGCGCAATAATGACCTCGCTATTAAGCAGGCTCAGTTGAAACAAGAAGCTGATACTAAGAAGGCTCAGGCAGAGGCTGCCGCTGGTATCGAGGCTGAGAATCAGCGCAAACTCAAGGATGTTGCGGCTACTAATGCTAATATTGCTAAGGCTGAGCGGGAAGCTGAACTAAAGCAGAAGCAGATTGAATTGAAGGAGTATGAATTGACCGCCCTTGTGCGCAAGCAGGCTGATGCTGATAAGTATGCAGCTGAGAAGAAGGCGGAAGCTGAGCTTATCGCTCGTCAGCGCGATGCAGAAGCTAAAGCTTACGAGATGGAGCAGGAAGCTAAGGCTAAGCGTGCTCAGGCTGACGCTGATCGATATGCCGCTGAACAGCAGGCCGCAGGCATTGCCGCAGTTGGTGAAGCTGAAGCTCTTGCTATCGAGAAGAAGGCTGAAGCTCAGAAGAAGATGTCTGACGCGTCCATCATTGAAATGGCTCTGAACACCTTACCCCAGATTACCGCGAATGCGGCGGCTCCTCTTACCAACGTTGACAAGATTATCCAGTATGGTGATGGTAACAACACCAAGCTGGTTAAGGATGTTATGGGCATGACTAATCAGGTTATGGCTGGTCTTGCTGAAAATGGCATTGATATTCAAAGCCTGTTAACCCGTGCGCTCAACAAGAACAAGACAACTGAGTAATATCTAATCCCTATGGAGAAATCCATAGGGATTTTTTTACTCTAGTTAACGCGAACGGCCCTGATTCTAAATTCTACACCCCTATAGAAATTTTTAGACAAAAATCTAAAATTTGCGTTTTTTAAAATTTTTTGGTATAATATTATTAGAAGTATAAAAAGGAGTTTTCTCCATGAATAAATTTAATAATTATTTAATTACAAAATATAGAAAGGTTTATGTTATATGACAAACGATATGTATAAATTTTCTTGGAATGAAAAAGAAGGACACGCTATTTGCGCAATTGACGCACCTAATGGTCATCGCTATATTGGTGAAGCTTGGTGTAATTCTATTGACCATGATATGATGAATGAAGCTACTGGTTGTAATATCGCTCAAATGCGCGCAACAATTAAAATGTATCAAGGATGGCGTGATGAATATAAAATTCGTCTTGATGCTCTTAATGAAGTATATTATTGTATGAAACATAGCACACATTTTAATCCCAAGAGCTATGAAAATAAAATGCTTCAACGCAAAATCAAGGCACAGCAAGAAAATATTTCTACTCTAAATGAATATATTAATGATTTACGCAAAGATATTAAATCCTATATTGATGAAAAAGATATGTTCTATAAACGTATCAGAAATAATCGAGAAAGCAAAGCTAATAAGGCCAAAACTAATTAATTTTTTTTCATAAAAATTGATTAATCATAGGAGAGAAATCTTCAATCCCTAATGAGAGAAAGGGTGATAATTATTTTCCTATTTATTCTTGGTATTATTTTCATCGCATTTATTTACCCAATAGGTGATAGTTTATCAAGCCTGATAATTACCTTCCTCGAAATGGTAAAGGGCAAATTGGCTGTTAAATTAGCCGAATATAATACCCAAATCGAAAAATTGTAGAATCAAGAATAGCAAAATACTTAGGTAATTGGTTTTACAATACCAGAACATAGAGAAGAGGATGAAGACAATGACTTATAACTTTTATGATACTTGTAGTTTACTTTTGGCAGTCGATAGATTATTTAATCTTGAAAATGAAAATTAGGTAGTATTTTCTTCTATTACTCTCAAAGAATTAGAAGAAATTAAAACATCTAAAAATAAAGATGCTGATGTAAAATATTCAGCACGCAAACTACTCCATAAATTACAAGATTATAATAATTCATATTAGGTGGTAGTTTTTTAGAATTATATGCTAGATGATATCGCGGAATATGATTTGCCTATAAGTGATGATACTCGTATTTTAAGTTGCGCTTATAATTTTTATAAAAATCTATCTCCAAATGATACAATTTATTTTATTAGTAATGATTTAGCATTTTCTCATATTGCTTCATTACTCTTACCTATTGAATAGATTACAAGCATTGATGAAGAATGCTTAGATGATTATAATGGTGTTTATGATATTTCATTAAATGAAGATAAAATGATTGAATTTTATTCGCACCCTGATGTAAATTGTTATGACCTTATGGTTAATCAATATATCATTGTTCGCAATAATGATGGCGAAGTAGTCGATAAACTTTGTTGGACTGGTGAAGGATATCGTCCATTAACTTTTGGTAATTTTGATTCTCGTTAGTTTGGTAAAATTAAACCTCTTAAAGATGACCCATATCAATCTTTAGTAGCAGATAGTTTCTTAAATAATCCTATTACTATGGTGCGCGGACCGGCCGGTTCTGGCAAAACTTTCTTAAGTCTAGCTTTTCTACTTAATTAGCTAGAACGCGGACGTATTGATAAAATTATTGTATTTTGTAATACAGTAGCCACTAAGAACTCTGCGAAACTGGGTTATTATCCTGGTGATAAGAATGATAAACTTTTAGATAGTTAGATTGGTAATCTTTTATCTAGTAAATTAGGTGGTCGTCTAGCTGTAGAGTAGATGATTGATAGTGAAAAATTAGTTTTACTACCTTTATCTGATATTCGCGGATATGATACAAGTGGTATGAATGCAGGTATTTATATTTCAGAAGCACAAAATATGGATATTACATTAATGAAATTAGCTCTTTAGCGTATTGGTGATGATAGTATCTGTATTATTGATGGTGATGATTAGACACAAGTTGATGATATAGCATATGCTGGAGCTAATAATGGTATGCGAAGGCTTTCAAAAGTTTTTCGAGACCATGATATTTATGGCGAGGTTGAATTACAACAAATTCATCGCTCAAAGATCGCAGAGCTAGCACAGCTAATGTAATTACAATCGGGGTAGTTTATCTACCCCGATTTATTTTTCTATTAGGTGATATTATGACAAACGAACAATATATATGGAATTATTTAATGAAAAAAATTAAAAACTCATATGGGGTCGCCGGTCTTATGGGAAATCTAATGGCGGAAAGTGGTTTGCGCGCCAACAATCTCCAAGATAGTATAAATAGATATCGTTCAATTACCGATGAAGAATATACTACGATGGTAGATAATGGAACATATACTAATTTTATTAATGATAAAGCCGGATATGGACTAGCACAATGGACATTCTGGAGCCGCAAAGAAAAATTATATAATTATTTAAAATCTAACAATCTATCTATTGGAGATCGAGATGGATAGTTAGATTTTTTATGTCAAGAAATTCAAGAAACTTATCCAGATTTATGGAATTATTTACTTAAAACAAGAGATATACAAAAAGCAAGTTAGCGCGTGCTAACTGAGTATGAAAAACCCGCAGACCAAGGACTAGCCCAACAACAAAAGAGGGCATCCTACGCAAAAAATTTTTACAATACGTATGCCAACAAAAAAATAATTATAAAACCAGCAAATTTAATTAAAAAACTAAATAAAAATATATTAAGAAAGGAGACAAAATAATGAAATACTCAAAAAATAATCCGCCTCTTGAATGTATAATGACTAATAGCACATGTTATAAGAGCACAAGAGTAATGAATATTAAAGGTATTTTATGGCATAGCACTGGTGCTAATAATCCTAACCTTAAACGTTATGTTTAGCCTAGCGCCACAGATAAAAATTATAAAACACTTATTCAAAAAATAGGTAAAAATACTGCTAAAACTGATTATAATTCAACAACCCAATAGAGTGGATTAAATGCTTTTATAGGTAAATTAGCTGATGGCACTGTTACTGCTATATAGACTATGCCATGGAATTATCGCCCATGGGGTTGCGGTTCTGGTTCTAAAGGTAGCTGTAATACAGGTTGGATACAATTTGAAATATGTGAGGATAATCTTCTTGATGAAACTTATTTTAATGCTATTTATAAAGAAGCCTGTGAATTAACAGCTTATTTATGTTTAATTTATAATATTAATCCAAAAGCAACAGTAAAAGTAGGCACAACTAATATCCCCACTATCCTATGTCACGCAGATAGTTATAAACTTGGATATGGTAGTAATCATGGTGATGTTTTACATTGGTTTAAAAAATATGGTAAAACTATGGATAATGTGCGCGATGATGTAGAATTATTATTGAATAATATTTCAACATCTATTAAAGTAAAATATCAAGCTAAAACCATAGCATCTTCTTTAAACGTGCGCTCAGGCCCTGGCACTACATTTACAAAAGTATATAGTTATCCCTAGGGAACGTTAATAACTATTACCGCAGAAAATAATGGTTGGGGTTAGACTGATAAGGGGTGGGTTTCCTTATAGTATATTACTAAAATTGAAGATACCATAACTGAAGTGCCTTCAATGCCACAACCTACTACTCCAACAGTAACAACAAAAGAATAGCAAACATTTAATAATTAGATGGCGGTTTACCTTGAAGAATTAGCTACTAAAGACCCTGGCTCCTGGTCGGCGGATGCGCGCAAATGGGCAGAAAATAAAGGAATTATTCAGGGTGATACTAAGGGTAATATGCGATATAAAAGTTTTATTACTCGTGAAGAATTAATAGTCTTATTATATAGATTATTTAAGGAGGAATAAGAATGAAAAAGAAACTTGAGTTTTCAAAAACTCTTTTAATTCAAGAATCCGCATTAATTTGGATTTCTACATTAGCTTATATTGCTTTGGCATTTTATTGTATTTATAGTGGTTATATTGGTTCTCTTCCTTGGCTTACTGCTAGCGCTAGCCTTCCTTGGGCTGCTTATGGTGTAAGTCAAGTTTATTATTATAAGAAATCAACTGTTGAAAATGCTAAAGATGGTGTAAAATATGAATCGGTGATGCGAGAATTAGACCTTGCTTATGAAAATTATCGTAATAATTCTGGTTATTATACTGATGATGAAGCAACTGATGTTGAGTATGAGGTAAATACAGAAGCTGAAGCTGAAGAAGACGAGCAAACCATCTAAGAGAAAACTTCTAATTGGGTCATAACATCGTTATGACCCAATTTTGTTTTCTCTTAGTTAATAATTATAAATCTTATCTACATTCTTCTCTTATTTCTATTATACTGAAAATTTTTCTTTCTGTCAAATTTTATTGTAACTTAATAAAAATTTGACAAATTTTTAAATTTATGGTATAATATAAATAAGTAAATAAAGGAGAAAATTGACTATGATAATTTATACTGATGGTTCGGCTAAAAATAATGGTCGTGCTAATAGTAGTGGTGGGTTTGGAGTTGTAGTCTATAATTCTTCTGGTGAAATTGTTGACGCTTATCAACATTTTGAGTCAAATACGACAAATAATATTCAAGAAATTAAAGCTATTTTATGGGCATTAATTCACTATGGTAAAGATAAAGAAATTCCTATTGTTTATAGTGATAGTTCATATTGTGTATCTACATTTAATGAATGGATGTATGGGTGGGCACGACGCGGTTGGCTTAAATCTGACCAACGACCGCCAGAAAATTTAGAATTAATCCAGACTTATTATAATCTTCTTCAAGAAGGATATAAAATTGATTTAAGAAAAATTAGAGGGCACAGTGGACATGAAGGTAATGAATTAGCTGATGCACTCGCTACTGGAAAGAAACGTGCTGAAGATGTAGTTAATATAATGGATATGGTTATGATAAGAAAAGTATTGTTAAAAGGAATGGAGGAAGATTAAATTGTCAGAAGATTATGGCGTAAAATCAATTAAAACTCTTGAAGGTATTGACGCGATTCGGCTCAGACCTGGTATGTATATCGGCTCGATTGGCGCGGATGGCATTAGGCATATTACACTCGAAATTATTTCAAATTGTGTAGATGAATATTTAAATGGTCATTGCACTGAATGCGATATTATAATTGATAAAGACAATAATGTTGAAATTCGTGATAATGGACGTGGTGTGCCATTTGGTAAAGCAAAAGATGGTAGTGAAACACTTGTAAATATTTATACTAAACTTCATACTGGCGCTAAATTTGATAGCAATGGTAAAACTGGCTATAATACTTCAGGTGGTATGAATGGTGTTGGTGCGAAAGCTACTAATGCCTTATCTGAACATTTTCAAGTTGTATCATTTCGTGATGGTAAACACGCAGTTGCTTCATTCGTTCGTGGCAAACTTATTGATTATAAAGAAGAAAAATGGGCTGGAAAAGAAACTGGTACTTGGGTAAAGTTTTTACCAGATGCCGAAATTTTTAAAGAAACTATTGAGCTTGATTACACTTCTCTTAAAAATCAAATTCAAGAGTTAGCTTATCTCTCTCCTGGTCTTACATTTAAATTTAAATACAAGGATAAACCCGAAGAAGTAATTACTTCTCAACATGGTATTCTTGATTATATTGAAGATATTAATAAGAATAAAAAGAAATTAACATCAATTTTTTATACTGAAAATATGGAAGATAGAATTGGTGTTAAGATTGCTATGTTATATAATGAGAGTTATAATGATAATTATAAACTCTATACAAATTCTATTCCTAATAGTGGTGGAACTCATTTAACTGGTTTCCGCACCGCACTTACTCAATCAATCAATGAATACGCGCGAGATAATAAACTTTTAAAAGATAAAGATAGTAATATTACTGGTGAAGAGCTTAAAGAAGGTTTAAGTCTCGTCCTTTCATTTATTATGCCTGACCCAGTATTCTCAGGTCAGACTAAGGATGTTTTATCCAGTAGTGAAGCTAGAACCGCTGTTCAAAGATTGGTTTCTAAAGATTTAAAAGTCTGGTTAAATAGTAACCCAAAAGATGCGAAAGCAATCATTGATAAAGCTCTATTAGCACGAACCGCACGCGAGAAAGCTAAAAAAGCCAAAGAAGCTGTTCGTCAGCCCAAAGAAAAAGGTTTAAAGGCGAAAATGGCTATTAGTGATAAATTTTTTGATTGTGTAAATAAAGACCCTTCTCAACGTAATCTACTCTTGGTCGAGGGCAAATCCGCAGCTACATCGGCTGTTGAAGCTCGTAATGTAAAAACTGATTGTATTTATCTCTTGAGAGGTAAAATTATTAGTCCTTTAAAGCAATCTCTTGAAAAACTTCTTGCTAATCAGGAAATTAGTGATATTATTCGAGTAATTGGCGCTGGATTTGGTAATAATTTTGATATTAATAAGATGAATTTTGATAAAATTATTATTACTTCAGATCAAGATTCAGATGGCGCAGCTATTGAGTTATTATTGATTACCTTCTTTTATACTTATATGAGACCCCTTGTCGAAGCAGGTAAATTATATCGAGCTATAACTCCACTGTATATTATTAAACAAAAAGACAAAGAATATTTTTGTTATAGTGAAAAGGAACTTGATGATTGGAAAGCTAGTCACACAGGTTCTTATGACCTCTTGCGTGCGAAAGGTCTCGGTGAGTTGAATGCGGCTACCCTCAAGGAGATTTGTTTTGATAATCAGCGCTATAAACGTTTAACTGTCAGTGACGCAGAAGCTACTGTAAAACTTCTTGATATTCTTGAAGGGCCTAATGTGAATCCTCGCAAGCAGTATATTTATGAAAATGCTACAACCCTTGGTTTTAATTTTGTGTAATTATGAATGGATATATTTATATAATTAAATGTTTATAGAGTCACAAAGTTTATATTGGATAGACACGTCGAAATATAGAACAACGATTCTATGAACATAAAAGTCGTGATATTTATTTTAATACAAAATTGGGCTAGGCATTTAAGAAATATGGTTTAGAAAATTTTTCTTGTGAAATAATAGAAACATTACCTAATGTTACTGATAAGATTTTAAATGAAAGAGAAATTTATTGGATTAAATATTATAATTCATATTAGCATGGATATAATATGACTCCTGGTGGATTTAATATGAAAAATGCTGTAGATATATTAAAAAAACCAGTAGAAAAAAGACATAAAGATACATTTGATTTAATTGAAATTTTTCCTTCAGTGGTAGAAGCAGCGAAAAGTATAGATATTATAAGATACGAAAGTATTAGAAAAAATATTTGTAAATGTTGTAAAAAAGAAGTCCATGAAGTTTATGGATTTCGTTGGAATTTTGTTGGAGATAATATTGATACTATAAAACGTGGTTCTATGTCTAAAAAACCAGTTTTAATGTGTGATAAATTAAATCATAATTTAATCTTAAAAGAATTTCCAAGTGCTAAAGACGCGAGTATATATTTAAATAAAATTAATGGTAGCCAAATTACCGCTTGTTGTAAGAAAAGAATTAAATCTGCTTATGGTTATTTTTGGTACTATAAAGAGAAGAGGGAATAAATGGAAAATTGGATTACAGAAGTTGATATTTTAAATGAAGCTAAAGATTGTTTTCTTACATATAGTGAAGAAGTACTTACTGATCGCGCAATTCCTAACGCAGAAGATGGTCTTCTAAGTGCTCAACGTAAAATTCTTTGGACAATGGAAGACTATCTTAAAATGACTAATAAAAGTAAAACTAAGAAATGTAACAGTTTAGTTGGTTCTACTCTTATGACTAGTTATTTCCATGGTGATGCTAGTTGTTATGGTGTTCTTTATAAGATGGCGCAAGACTATTTAATGCGCTATCCTCTTATTCAAGGTCAAGGAGCTTTGGGGACCCAAGAAGATAACTCAATGGTTGCGTCAAGCCGCTATACAGAGGCTAAGCCTAGTAAGTATGCTGATTTAATGTTTAATTCATTTAAAAAGAATGTTGTTCCTATGAAGGAAACCTATAATGGTGAATTTATGGAACCTATTATTCTTCCCGCATTATTTCCTAATGCCCTTGTAAATGGTAGGGAAGCCATTGGTATCTCCATGAGCCATAATAGTTTACCCGCTAATCTTTCTGAAGTTTGTAATGGTATTATTGCTTATATTCAAGCTAATGGTGAGATTAATACCCAAGAACTAATGAAATATATTCTTGGTCCCGATTTTCCTTTGGGTGGAACTATTATTAATCAAAAAGATATTTATGCGGCTTATAATACAGGTAAATCTGCTATCTCTCTTAAAGTGCGTGGCGATTATGAAATTAAAGGTCAAGTAATCACATTTACTTCTATTCCCTATCGCACTTATCGTAATAAAATTAAGGAAGATATTAATAAAAATATTGAAACCTTAGAAAAATTTATTGAAGATTTTGACGATGAAAGTAGTATTGGTAATAATAAGCTTGTATTTACAGTTAAAAAAGGAGTAGATGTAAATTCTGCGCTTGAAACTATTTTTAAGTTTACTGATTTACAAACTACTCTCTCTTATAATATGAATTTCATTATTAATGGCACTCCACAATTATGTTCATTAAAGACTCTCATTAAAGCCTATGTTGACCATCAAACTAATGTGTTACTTAACGCAACTAAGTTTGACAAAAAAAAGGCAGAAGCTCGTATTCATATTTTAGTTGGGTTACTCGCAGCTATTGATAAAATTAATGAAGTAATTGAATTAATTAAACAATCGGCTAATAAAGACGATGCACGCAATAAATTAATTAATTTCTTATCTATTGATGAAATTCAAGCTAATGCTATTCTTGACATGAAGTTATCAAGATTAACTCGTATTGATAAAAACGAATTAGTTGATGAAAAGCATAAAAATGAAGAAATTGTTACTGAATGTTTAAAAATTATTAATGATAAAGACCATAGAGATAATATTTTAATTGAACAAATTAAAAATTTAAAGAAAAATTATGGCGATGAACGTCGTACTAAACTTATTAACTATACAATTCCAAAAGAAGAAAAAGAGACTGTATATGTTGAACCTGAGAAGTGTGTGGTTGTAATGACTGAAGGTGGTACCATTAAGCGTATTCCCACCACGAGTTTTCGCACCCAGAAGCGCAATGGTAAGGGAGTAAAGTCACAAGATGATATTACTTCTTGCGTGCTACGCACAAATACCGTTGATTCACTTATGATTTTTAGTAATAAGGGTTTAATGTATCGTCTATTAGTAGACAATATTCCAGTAGGTACTAATGCCTCTCTTGGAACATCTATTAAACTCTTGACTAAAATGAGCGCTGATGAACAGCCTTCTACTATGTATTCTATTTATAAAGATACACAAGCAGAATATGTTTTATTTGTTACTAAGAATGGTTTAATTAAAAAGACGGCGCTTAATGAATATATTAATACTAAAAAGAGTGGTCTTATTGCGACTCATTTCCGTGATGGAGATAGTTTGGCCTCAGTTTCTTTAATTAAAGATGAAGATGTGCTTATTCTTACAAAAAATGGTATGGCTATTCATATTACTACTGGAGATTTATCTCCGGCTAGTCGTGTAAGCACAGGAGTTAAGGCTATTACCCTTAAAGAGAATGATGAAATAGTTGCCGCTTTACCTATTCGAGATACAAATGATACTCTTGCTGTATTCTCATATTGCGGACTTGGCAAGAAAATTCCTCTTAGTGAATATCCTGTCCAAAAACGTGGAGGTAAGGGTAGTTCTGTTTATAAGGTAGATAGTGCAGAAAAGTGTATTATTGGTGGGACTCTTGTTTCTGATGATGATAATATTTTAATCATTGGTGAAAAGACTTCTATCTGTATTTCTGCTAAAGATATTCCTATTGGCACTCGTGGCGGATTGGGTAATGCGCTTATTAATACTGGTAATGTAAAATCTATTACTAAGATTTGATATAAGGGTGGTGAAGCAAGTTCTTCACCACCTAATACTTGACTTTTCAAAAAATTTTTTGTATAATAATATATAAAGATAGGAAAAGAAATTATGAGTTTTTCAAAAGAATTACTTGATAAATATGCTCCTGAAGCGGAGTGTATCCAAGCAATGAAAATTTGGAAATTGCCTGATGGTAAAGAAAATATGTTTCCATCTGTATGTAATAGCGGCGAATATTTTGCTGAATTAAAAAAGGATGGATACTGGTATCAGTATGAAAAAACTGAACATTATGATTATTTATTTAGTCGCAATGTAAGTAAAACAACTGGTATTCTTACTGAAAAATTAGCAAATGTTCCTCATATCAAAGAAGCATTTACCGAATTACCAGCAGGCACTATCTTGATTGGTGAAATTTATTATCCTGGAAAAACTTCAAAAGATGTGACAAAAATTATGGGTTGTCTGAGTGATGAAGCTATTACTAGACAGCAAACAAGCGGTTTAATTCATTTTTATCTACATGATGTTATTAAATATAATGGTGTAGATTTACAAAATGAAGGTGCATGGGTTAGATATCAAATTCTTACAAAAATTTGGAATAAGTTTAATTTACAACAATATAATTATTTGGAATTAGCCAAAAGTGTAGAAAATGATATTCAAGAGTTTACGGCGGCCGCCCTTGATGTGGGTGAAGAGGGTGTCGTTTTAAAGAAACGAGATGCTGTATATGCTCCTGATAAACGACCAGCATGGTCTTCAGTTAAAGTAAAGAAAATGGATTTCTTAGATTGTATTTGTATTGGTTTTGAAGATGCCACTAAATATTATGATGGTAAAGAGATTACAACTTGGCCCTATTGGGAAAAAGTTTTAGATGATGATAATATTGTTCATACCCATGTTTGTCAATATGGATGTATAGGGTGGCAACCAGTAACTAAGGGATATTATTATGGATGGAAGACATCTATTCGACTTGGTGCTTATGATGATAATGGTAAGATTGTAGAAATTGGAACAGTATCATCAGGTCTTACAGATGAATTAAAGGCAGATTTTGCTGAACATCCAAAAAAATATTTAAATCGTGTTGTTGCTATCCAGTGTATGCAAAAAAACAAGGATGACCATACTTTGCGTCATGCCTTTTTCAAGGGTTTCCGTGATGATAAAGATGTCAAAGATTGTCGTTTAACCGATCTTTTTTGACAAAATAAAAAATTTGTGATATAATATATTTGTAAAAATTAAGGATGAAATTTTTTAGATGAAAAAGAAAGAACTCAAGAACTTAGCTAAGAAGATTGCTCAAGCTGAATTAATCATTTAGACTAATGATGATAAGTCAAAAATCCGGCAAGCAGAGCTAGATATTATGGATTTGACTAGTCATGTAAATTGTTTGGAAGATACTATTATCATTGATGAAATGGTTCAAGATATTCTTGGTAAAGCACTTGACAAATAAAAAAATTTTTGATATAATATTTACATAAGCAAAAGAAATGCTTAAAAATTAAAATTCTATTTTTATTAAGGAGATTTATTTATTATGGCAATGAAAGAGAATAGTCGTAAGGTTTTTGAATATTTGAAGAGTGTTTAGGGTCAGGATGTGACCGCCGCTGATGTTGCTGCTGCTCTCGGTCTCGAGAAGCGTTCTGTTGATGGTATTTTTACCTCTGCTATTCAGCGCAAGGGTCTTGGCATCCGCACTCCCGCTGAGATGGAGCTTGAGGATGGTTCTCACAAGCCCATCAAGCTTCTGAGCTTGACCGAAGCTGGCATGGCTTTCGATCCTGATGCTACTGACGCTGAGTAATTTAAACATAGATTAATTATGGGGCAGAGTAATCTGCCCCATTTTGTTAGATATGACTATTTATTTAATTGTAGGTAGTATCGCGTTAATTCTTGGATGTGTATTAATGTATTTAATTTTACGCCCCAAATTAAAATTAACACAGCGATACGATTAGAAAATCGAAACAGAGAATCGTTAGTTATACAATTTTAATAAACAACTAGTTGATGAAAAAGAAACTCTCACAAAAGAGTTAAGTTCATTAAAGATTCAAAGAGAAGAAGTTTCTAATAGTCTAGACCTATTACAAAACTAGGCCAAGCAATCAGCGGAAGTATTTTTTAAATAGTCTATGGAATTAGCTAGAACTAATATCGCACACGATTTAGAGCTAGAAGAAAGTAAATATGAGTAGGCTAAACAAGATTATAAGTCTAGTTATAAAAACTTGATGGCTGGTTGCTCAGAAGATTTAGTAAATTTAATCCAAGAGAAACAAAGAGAATTGGGAGTTTTAGATGATAAGATTTTTAAATTAACTCGTGAAGTTGACGCAGCTGTTGAAGCAGCTAAACGTACTGAAGAAATTAAAAATCAAGCTAATTTTTATAAATTATAGTTATCATCTGTGGATATTGAAGAAATTAAACTACTACGGTCAATTGAACCTCATTTACGCGATAAAGAAACATTAAATAAAGTTATTTGGAAAAGTTATTATGAAAAACCAACAACTGATTTAATTGGTCGAGTAATTGGTTCAGGACCTCATACTGGCATTTATAAAATTACCAATCTCGATAATCAAATGTGCTATGTGGGGCAGGCAGTCGACTTAGCAGCAAGATGGAAGTAGCATATCAAGCGTGGTATTGGAGCGGAAACGCCAACCCGCAATAAACTTTATCCTGCTATGTTAGCTCTTGGAGTTGAAAATTTTAGTTTTGAAGTAATCGAAGAATGTTCTCGTGAAGAGCTTGATACGCGAGAAGATTATTGGTAGAATTATTTTAAAGCTAAAGAATTTGGTTATAGTATTAAGTGAGGTATAAATGAATTAGATTGTATCCAATGTAAAAATTTATGACCTTGAAGAAAGCATTATTGCTTCTGGTTATCCTATGCGCACAAAAGCTGAAATGCGTCCTATAGAAGATAAGGATATCTAGCGTGGTGTTCGTTTAGTAAATGCTACGAAAACTGGTAATACCGCACATCATTAGTTTCTGACTGGTATTCGAGTCAATTTTGACCTTTGTTTTACTAATAAAGCATGGGTAGAAGCAGAAAGATATAGGTTCCTTGAATTTGTTTCTTCTCAATCAACAATGCATCGCATTACTAAATTCGATTTAGACCAATAGTATATTGAATATGTGGATAAACGCATTATTGATATTATGCAAGAAAAGGTAAATGATTACAATAATCTTATTTCTCGTATTGAAGCTCTTGGTCCAGAAGCTGAAAATCTACGAAATTAGCTACAAGAAGAAGCAAAACGTAGATATCTTGAAATTCTCTATTCTAATCCTGCTGGGTTTAGACTTACCGCGCGTATGACTACAAATTATCGTTGTTTGCGCAATATTTATAAATAGCGCCATGACCATCGCTTACCTGAATGGCGAGCATTTTGTGATTGGATTGAAACATTACCATATGCGCGAGAGTTTTTAGTAAATTAAATTTGACAATTCTAAAAAAATATTGTATAATATAAATATAGTAATTAAGAATTAGAAAATTTTATTGAAGTTAATTTGATTTAAATTTAAGGAGAAATATAATATTATGATGAAGACAATTACTAATACAACTCATATTGAAGGCATTCTTTATGAACACGATTTGACTGCTAAGGAAAGTGGTCCTAATTCTAAGAATCCTGGTACTCCTTTTATTAGTGGTACAATTAGTATTGCTACTGATGATAATGTTACTAATATTGTGTAGGTTCATTTTACTTATGTAACTGCGACTACCGCAAAGGGAAGTGCTAATGCTACTTACAACACTCTTCGTAATATTATTGATGGTGCTATTGGTACTTATATGAAGGATGGAGCTGATAAAGCTGCTCTTATTCGTGTTGATTCTGCTATTGGCCTTAATGAGTTCTATTCTGACCGTAATGGTAAGGAAGAGCTTGTAAGCACTAAGCGTAATGAGGGTGGATTTGTTCATATTATTAATAATCCTGCTGAACTTGTTACCGAAGATCAGCGTAATACTTTTAAGTGTGATATGATTATTACTAATGTTTCTCATATTGATGCTAACGAGGAGCGTAATCTTCCTGAAAAGGTTATTGTACGTGGCGCTATTTTTGATTTCCGTAAAGCTCTACTCCCTGTTGAATTTAGTGCGACTTCTGAAGGCGCTATGGCTTATTATGAGGGACTTGGTGCTACTAACTCTGAGCCTGTTTTCACTAAGGTTTGGGGTCGTCAGATTTCTGAAGTAATTAAGCGTATTGAGCGTGAGGAGTCTGCTTTTGGTGATGATAGTGTTCGTGAGGTTCAGAGTACTCGTAAGGATTTTGTAATTACTGGTGGTGCCAAGGAGCCTTATCCTTGGGATGATGAAAACTTTATTACTGCGGCTGAGCTTAATTAGGCTATGACTGAGCGTCAAACTTATCTTGCTACTATTAAGCAACGTCAGGATGAGTATAAGGCTTCTCGTCAGAGTAATATTGCAGCTCCTGCGGCTGGTGGCTTTAATTTCTAATAAATGAATTTACCACTTGAAGACGATGGCCCCATTAGGGGCCAACGTGCTAAATTAAATTTATTTAATGATATTGCTTTTAATATAAAACAATAGGAAATAATAGATATTTTATTAAAACAATGTGAAGCTTTTATAATTAATAATGAAAATAATAAGGAGAATTAATAATGGGTATTGATTTAATGTCTATTTAGCCCCATAAGGTTAGTAGAGACCTCTCTGGTTATATTACCTATGTTTATGGTGCTGAGAAAAGTGGTAAGACTACATTTGCTTCTCATATGCCAAGTCCGCTAATTCTGGCGTTTGAGAAAGGTTATAATGCTTTGCCTGGCGTTTTTGCTCAGGATGTTACTACCTGGGGTGAAATGAAGCAGGTTTTGCGTGAACTTAAAAAGCCAGAAGTTAAAGAGAGATTTAAGTCTATTGCAGTTGATACTGTTGATGTTGCTGGCGGTCTTTGTGAGAAATATATTTGTTCACAGAATGGTGTAGATGCGCTTTCTGGTATTCCTTATGGTCAAGGTTGGACTTTAGTAAAGAAGGAATTTGAGGAGACCTTCCGCACAATTACTCAACTTGGTTATGCTGTTGTTTTTATTTCTCACTCTAAAGATAAGACCTTTAAGAATAAGAATGGTATCGAGTATAACCAAATTGTTCCTACTTGTCCTACTTCTTATAATAACATTGCTAAGGACATGGCTTAACGTCGGACATTTTTCATTAATCGAATAAAAATATGGCTCATATATATACAGAAGGAGTTGATTATATGGGTCGTAGAAAATATACTTTAAACATTGAACCTTTTAAAATTGATAGTCATGCTAAATATTATTGGTTAGGAGTTTTAGCTACAGATGGTAATGTTGCTAGGAAAGAAGCTCGTGTTCGCTTAGAATTAAAAAATGATGATATTGATTTATTGAAAAATTTAGCAAATTTTTGTGAAACAAATATACCATTACATACTCGAATTAATAATAGTAAATGTGAATGTAGTTGTTTAGATATTAATTCTAGTGAATTAAAAAAATATTTAGCTGAATATAATATTGTACCAGATAAAACAAAAACATTTATTATGCCATTGGGAAAAATTCCTGATAAATATTTATGGGATTTTATTCGTGGCATGATGGATGGTGATGGATGTATTACTTACATAAAATCTCATGTTTATAATCCTTATGGAATTTCATTTGTTTCAGCAAATTTAGAATGTGTAAAACAAATGAAAAAAATATGGGAGTTACCAGAAGAGCATAAAATAAGTATAAATAATGGTGCTTATATTTTACAAAAATCTGGTAAGGGATGTTTATCAATTTTAGAAAAAATGTATATGAATTCTACTGAACAAACTCGATTAAATAGAAAATATTAGCGATATAGGTCCCTAATAGAGTAATCTATTTTGAATCATTCCGTGAATTGCGGGAACACCCTAAGAGCTACTTAAACTACAACATAAGGATGAAATAGGCCTAAGTGTGAATGTTTTAAAAATTAAGTAGATTGGGCAATCACGCAGCCAAGCCTCGAATAGAGGAAGGTTCAACGACTATTCTTGAAATGGGTATGAAAATTGCCAACAGAAGTAGGGCCAATAATGGTGGGTGAGATTCCCTTAAATCGAAGCGCGGAATATCCTATTAATTTAGGATAAAGATATAGTCTATTCCCTATTAAATATCTCGAAAGAGAGGGTATAAAAGGATATTTATGCTTATGCTGAAAAGTATACTGAGAATGGTGAAGCTAAGGTGAGACTTGTTCTTCGTTCTCCTGACAATAGTGCTGAGACTGGTTGTCGTTTTAAGTATATTACTCCTGTGATTGAATTTACTTATGATAATCTTGTTAAGGCTCTTAATGATGCTATTGATAAGGAAGCCGCTATGCACGATAATAAGTATGTTACTAATGAACGTGAAGTTGCTGAGGTTGCTAAATCTTATGATTATGATGCTCTTATTAATGAGTTCCAAGAGTTAACTGGTTAGATGATGAATAAGAATCCTAATTTCTTTGCTCCTCGTATCACTCAGATTGTTGATAAATACTTAGGTAAAGGTAAGAAGGTTTCTGATGCTACCATGGACCAGGCTGAATTTATTAGCTTGATTGTAACTGAAATGAAGGAAGACCTTCTTCCTCAACTTAATAAGGGTTAATTAAAATAGATTCTATCAACCCAGAGCGACCCTAAAATCGCTTTGGGTTGATTTTTTTTGAAAAATATGTTATAATATATAAGAAAGGAGGAATAATTTATAGCACACAATGTAAAATGTCTTTATTGTTAGCAAACATTTGATACTGAAGTTTATCAATAT
>OIZL01000549.1_pt1 | contig 27070 bp, 23 predicted proteins | sample 1588541 | NCBI WGS metagenome assembly OIZL01 (sample SAMN03283285) | human gut metagenome | biome: human-associated habitat; material: feces | host: Homo sapiens | place: Peru | collected 2012 | reverse complement strand
GTATTTCACAAATCCCGCAAGGGATTTATTTCGTTGAAAAGAAACAACCTTTGTCGGTAGACAAAGACGGTTTCTTTTCTGCCAAAGAGCGGCCAAACGGTGCGGAAAAAGAGGTAAAAACCATAAAAAGTACACCAAGAATTCACTATTTACCCCTGTCGGTTCAACAGGAAAGTTTCCAAATTGGTTTCGTGATGGTATTTAATGAAGCTGCTCTGTCCTTTTGGATGACAATTTCATTAAAGTCGATTTCATTGATTGACGCGATCGCAGCGATATAATGGAGCATATCTGCCAGTTCTGTACCCAGCTCCTCCTGAAGATCGCTTTCGTCAGAAGACTTCCTGACTGCCCGTTTGTTCAAGACTTCCGCAACCTCACCGAGTTCTTCTGCCAGCTTCATGAACAGACCTTGTTCACTTGCCCGGCCGCCGTAGCGGTCAGATAAGTACGCTTGCAAAGCTTCAATTGTGATATTCATGATTTATTCCCCCTTGCGGTATTTATGGAGGCAATCAGAATACGGCGAACCGCGCCGCATTGATTATACAATTCGGCAACAGTTTCTCTGTTCAGAATATCTGACTTCACAAATAGTTCCAACCAATATTCCGTTTCGTAGCATTCTTTCAATGCGATTTGCAGTTTTGCAATAAAATCAGGCTTGCCGTGGGCATAGTTGGCTTCCCGAATATTTGCACCAATAGAAGTCGCAGAACGTTCCAATTGGTTTACCAGTGAATAATGACCCTTGATCGTTTCGCATAGCTTAATAACTTTGACTGCAAAATCAGTAGAAAGCTCCCGTAGCTTCGATTCGGACATGCAAGCACCGCCTTTCGTATTGGATTATACAGCAGAATAGACGGATTGTGGAGTGAAATATCCTCCGGATGTGAAATAATGACCTTCGGCCATTGTGAAATTTTCCGCTTCGCGGAAAGTGAAATGAAATAAATCCACCAACGCCCGCAGGCATTTCGCATGGCGAAGCCATATTTCACACGCAAAGCGTATTTCACAAATCCCGCAAGGGATTTATTTCGTTGAAAAGAAACAACCTTTGTCTACCGACAAAGGTTGTTTCTTTTCTGGCACGCCCTGAGGGATTCGAACCCCCGACCTTCTGGTCCGTAGCCAAACGCTCTATCCAGCTGAGCCAAGGGCGCATTGCACTCCTAATGTGCTTTAGTATTGTAGCTCAATGTCTTCCCGTTGTCAATACATCGAAAAAAATATTTTATTCTTATCGCTCCTGCAAACACGGTAAAAGCGATTGTAAACGGTTCGCACGTCTGGTATAATCATAAAAATTTATTGAAGCGGCGGGTAGCACGATGAACGAGGACAGGCTTTCACATATTATCAAGGCAGCATTAAGCGGCGATTCCACGCTTGTTGTCAAAAACGCAAACGTCGTAAACGTGTTTACAAAGGAGATAATGCACGCGGACGTTGCCGTATACGATAACACAATAATCGGAGTGGGCAGTTTTTCTGGGAAAAACGAGTACAACGCGCACGGAGCCTATCTTTGCCCCGGTTTTATCGACGCCCATGTTCATATTGAATCGTCGATGGTCACGCCCGCCTCGTTTTCGGATATCGTCCTCGAGCACGGCACATGCGCCGTTATAGCCGACCCCCATGAGATCGCCAACGTTTTCGGCGCCGCAGGTGTGCGCGCCATGCGCTCGCTTTCAGACGGAGTGCCGCTCGATATACGGTTCATGACTCCCTCCTGCGTGCCTGCGACAAAGTTTGAAACTTCGGGTGCGTCGCTAAGCGCCGAGGACATGGCGCAGCTCATTGCTCAAGGAGTCACCGCGGGCCTTGGCGAAGTAATGGACTTCGGCGCCGTCGCCCGCTGCGAACCCGACATGCTTAAAAAGCTATCGCTCTTTGACGGTAAAATCGTCGACGGTCACGCGCCCATGATGTCGGGTCTCATGCTTAACGCCTACCGAGCCGCCGGCCCCGCGACAGACCATGAGTTTTCAACGTTCGGCGAGTTCATCGAAAAGCTGCGCGTGGGCATGTATATGCTGCTGCGCGTCGGCTCGGCAGCAAACGACATAGGCGCGATTCTCACTCGCATCGCTCGGGATAAGCTGCCGACAGATCGGCTTATGTTCTGCACCGACGACAAGCATATCGAGCACATAATGCGCGAAGGCCACATAAACGCCATCGCGCGCCTCGCCGTAAAGTGCGGCATTTCGCCCGTCGACGCCGTGTGCATGGCATCGTGCAACGCCGCTCGCGCCTACGGCATTAACGATATGGGCGCGATTGCCCCGGGATACCGCGCCACTATGGTGCTGTTCAATGACCTCGAGGAGTTCAGCGTACGCGATGTGTTCGTTTCGGGCAAGCCTTATAAGCGCCCCGCTCACGCCGCCGCGCCGCGCTGTTTCGCTGAAATCCCGCAATTCTATGATTCTGTAAGGTATGCCCCGCTCACTGCGGAATCGTTCAGTCTTTTTACCGATGAATATGCCGACGTCATAAAGCTCAAGGACGGCACGCTCGTAACAGAGCTCGTAAAGCGGCGCGTCAATACCGAAAACGGCGTCTACATGCCCACCGCACGGCTCAACAAGCTCGCCGTCATAGAACGTCACCGCGCCACGGGCTCTATGTCCGTCGCGCTCGTTGAAGGGTTCGGTCTCGCGGGAGGCGCAATCGCCTCGAGTGTCGGACACGATTCGCACAACATAATAGTCGTCGGCGACAACGATTCAGACATGCTCGCGGCCGTCGACGCGCTTAAAACATGCGGCGGCGGTTACTGCGCAGTGCGCGGCGGAAAAACAGCCGCAATTCTCGCGCTCCCCATTGCAGGGCTTATGACCGACGCACCGATAAGTCAGGTCATACAGCGCCAGCACGAGCTCTTGAACGCGGCAAAGCTCATGGGCGCATGCGGCGCAAGCGACCCGCTGATAACGCTGTCGTTCCTCGCGCTGCCCGTTATACCGCGCGTGAGGCTCACCGACATAGGGCTTTTTGACGCTGCAGAGCAGAGGTTTATATATGTAGGAAACGGGAGAAAAAAGCAATAGCCGCGGCAAGCATCGCGCGAGCAGTCATTATGTTAATATTTTTGAATCCGATTGCATTCGGATTCTTTTTTTCACCGTATCCGCATACACCGTATCGGGGGTGTTGTCATGAACGTACTATGGATAATAATGATAGTTGCGGGAATTGTCACGGGTATAGCGACAGGGCGTACCGAGCTGCTTACGGACAGTATGCTTAAGGGAGCGGGCGAAGCAGTCACGCTGTCGATATCGCTCATCGGGTCATATATGTTTTTCATGGGACTCATGGAGGTTGCCGGCGAATGCGGTCTTGTCGGCGCTTTGTCGCGCGGGTTCAAGCCTGTACTCAGCCGCCTCTTTCCGTCGTCGCCGGCCGCCGTCGCGCCCATTACGCTCAATCTTGCGGCCAACTTTCTGGGGCTCGGCAACGCCGCAACGCCGTTCGGACTCGAAGCGATGAAGGAGCTGAACGATGCGAACCGCGATAAGCCTAAGGCGTCCGACGACATGTGTATGTTCATAGCGCTCAACGCCTCTGCCATAGAGCTCCTGCCAACGCAGGTTATTGCAATCAGAAACGCTGCCGGAGCGCAGGATTCGAGCGGGCTCATACTGCCCACGTTCATCTCGTCGGTGATAGGCTTCGCCGTCGCCGCGCTGCTTTGCAAGGCCTTCGCAAGGCGTAAAAAAACATGAGCGCTTATATATTGCCTGTCGGCATAGCGCTGCTTTTCGCATATGCGGCGTCAAAGGGTTCAAACGTCTACGATGCTTTCGTCCGCGGCGCATCGCAAAGCCTGCCTACACTGAAAAAGGTGCTGCCCTGCATGGCGGCCATGCTCATAGCGATAAACGTATTCCGTGTATCAGGCGCACTCGATTTTCTCACAAAGCTGGCATCCCCCGTATTCGAAGCCGTGTTCATACCGAAAGAGCTTGCGCCGCTGATACTTCTTCGCCCGTTCTCGGGAAGCGCCGCGCTTGCGCTGCTTGCGGACACCTTCTCACGCTGCGGCGTCGATTCGTTCATCGGCCTCTGCGCATCGCTTCTTGTTGGCTCAACAGAAACCATTTTCTATACCGTTGCGCTCTATTTCGGCTCGGCAGGCATATCAAAGCCGCGCTACAGCGTTGCGGTGGCGCTCATAAGCGGAGCCGTCTCGATTGCCGCGTCGATGGCGCTTGCCTATGCACTTTTCTGAAGCGACAGGCGGGCGCCTTGTTTTTACGGCGTCAATGGCAACGCCTCTGCCGGGTGCATATGCAAAGGCTTCGCTTTATCCGTTGTACTCCATCGTGTTTACGGCCTTATATTCAAGCCGCACATCATGCTCGGGCATTGTGAAGCTGATAATGAAGCCCCCGCCCGAGCCCTGCACATCAAGCCCCTCGGTGCTGCCGTCAAGATAGAAAGTATAGTCAGTATCCGTAGCGACTAAATCAAAACGCAGTTCGACCCGTGCGCCCGCCCTGTAAGAATCCTTCGCGCCGATGTAAAACTCTTTTGCCCCGCAGTAATCCACCCGATAGGCTTTTGACGAGCACCCCACAAAGCATACCGAAAACACAATTAGCGCCGCAATCATAACCGCGGCGGCCGCAGCGGCAAGAGGCATTGTCCCAATTCTCCCTTTCTTCATGGTATCATTATTTCTCCTCCAAATACGAGTCATTATTCAGCGCCCGCGAAATCCTGACGGCACGCCTTGCGGCCTCCGTCCGACGCCCGATTATATGGTTAAGGAGGCGGCCGAAATGCTGCGGCCGCCTAATTATATTGCGTTTGTTATTCGATTACGCATACCGAGCGGCGTCCGTACATAATCCCCCGCTCCGATTCCTTAGCCGTTTATGCCCAAGGGTCGGAAGACTTGGGCTGGCGGATATCCGTCATCAGATACTGCTCCCACAAAAACCACTTGCCGTCGCCTCTCATCCGCAGCTTGACAGGACGGGGACTGTCCGCCCCTCCGCAGGGAATAAACAGCTTCATATACCCCGCCTCAGCGTCGGATATATGATTGCTCTCGATAGTGATTGTGTAAGGCCGGGTGGGCGTATAGTCGTTATCGGGCGTCGCTCCCGCAAAGTACGAGAACGGGATATATGTTCTGCCGCCACGGAACCTGTCGTTCAGGAAAGATATTTCCTGTCCGTTCAGCGGACGCGGCCCACGCAGCCAGTTCAGCATTTCAGTCCCTATCTGTTTATCGGCCGCATATGCACACAGCGCGCACACGGTAAGCGCCGCCGTCTTGAAGGGCGTATCCAGTGAGGCTTCCGGAAGCGCCTGCATCTGGGCAAGGCTCTCCGGCAAAGCGGAAAACGTAAAGCTTTCCCTCTTGTTCCCGATGGACTGAACCGCCGAACGCACCGTGGAAGCGGCGGTACTCTTCAGTTTGTCAAAAATACTCATACTAAGTCACCTCCAAAACTATTCTATCATTTATTCCGCTGCGAATCAAACGGGGAGCTGTTAATTTCTTATGTACAACGCTGCGGAGCAAGTAACCGGAGGCGCATTGACGCTTTGACGGCGCGAACCCGGAAACGCGGCGGGGCATTTCTTTGATTTTGTGTGATATTGTGTTACAATTTATAAAAAACGGAGCAATTTATGACAGATATACTTTTGATAATCGCCATCGTTTTCGGCATATGCTCTCTCTCGGTATCACTCGCCGCACTTAAAGGGCTGTCGGGTTTGAGGCGTGAAAACGAGCGCGCCGCAAAAAATACCGAGCACCTGTTTGCGCTCAACGATGAGAAATTCAGCGCCGTTCGGAGGGAGCTCAACGACTCTCTGCGCCTTTTTTGCGAAATGATATCCTCAAACCAGCGCTCGTCGCAGGAGGCCGTGTCTCAAAAGCTCAACGACATGGAGCGAAACATGGCTTCTCTTCAGGAGGCGTCCGGCAGAAGCACCCAAGCAGTGCTTCGCCAGCTTGAGGAACGTCTCAAAACCTTCTCGCTCGAAAATGAGCAGCGTCTTGACAACATAAGGACAAGCGTTTCGCGCCATCTTACGAGTATGCAGGAGGATAACAATGCGCGCCTTGAAAAAATGCAGGGAATCGTCGATGAAAAGCTGCAAAAAACGCTTGAGGAGCGCATGGCGCGCTCGTTCACGCTCGTCAATGAACGGCTCGAGCAGGTCTACAAGGGACTGGGCGAAATGCAAACGCTCGCTACCGGCGTAGGCGACCTGAAAAAGGTCCTTTCAAACGTCAAAACGCGCGGAATACTCGGTGAAATCCAGTTAGGCTCCATACTCGAGGAGATACTTTCGCCCGACCAGTATATACGGGAAGCGCCCATAAAGCGCGGCACAAAAGTCGAATTCGCCGTGAAGCTGCCTTCGGACGACGGCGACGGCGTGCTGATGCCCATAGACTCAAAATTCCCCATGGACGTGTATTCCCGCGTCATGGAAGCATACGACAGCGCCGACCGCGACCGCATAAAGTCGGCAAGCGCGGAGCTCGTACAAAGCCTTAAGGCGATGGCGCGCGACATAAACCAGAAATATATAGAGCCGCCGAAAACAACGGCCTTCGCGGTGATGTTCCTGCCAACGGAGGGGCTGTACGCAGAAGCGGTAAAGCTCGGCATGATAGAAACGCTTCAGCGCGACTACAAGGTCTGCATGGCCGGACCAAGCACCCTTGCCGCACTGCTCAACAGCCTGCAAATGGGTTACCAGAGCTATATGATACACAAGCGCAGCGGAGAAGTTTGGCAAATTCTGTCCGAGGTCAAAACGGAGTTTGATAAATTCGCCGACGGCCTTGCCGTCACGCAGGAGCGCATGGTGCAGGTAAGCAACGACCTTGACACGCTCATCGGCGTCCGTACGCGGCAGATGCAGCGCAAGCTGCGCAAGGTCACGGACTCAAGCGAAATGGAGCTCTTGTCCCCCGGCGGCGTTTCGGGCAGCGGAGGTATCGCATGAAATACAGGTTAGCAGTTTTCGACATGGACGGAACGATTTTGAACACGCTTGGCGACATTTCCGCAAGCGTCAACTTTGCCCTCCGCGCGGAGCATATGCCCGAACGGACGATGGCAGAAATACGCAGCTTTGTAGGCAACGGCGTGCGCCGCCTTATCGAGCTGAGCGTGCCGTCCGACGCATCGCAGGAGGCTTGCGAACGCGTGTATAACGCTTTCGCCGAGCATTACAGGCTGCACTGTGCCGACGCGACCGCTCCCTACAGCGGAATAGTTGACCTGCTCTCACGCCTTCGCGCGAAAGGTATGCACACCGCCGTCGTATCGAACAAGCCGGACGACGCCGTTATGGCGCTCTGCGCACGATATTTTAACGGGCTTTTTGACGCGGCGGTCGGTGTGTGCGCAGGTGTTCGCCCAAAGCCGTGTCCTGACGCCGTTTGCGGCGTTTTGGACGAACTGCATATCGAACGCGCCGAAGCCGTATATATAGGCGATACCGAAGTAGACGCAGCGACGGCCGAAAACGCAGGGATCGATTTCATTGCCGTCGACTGGGGCTTCAGGGAGCGCCCACTCCTTGAAAAGCAGCGCGCACAGCTCATAGCGTCAACCGCCGGCGAGCTCTTCGACGCATTGACACAATAACGCCGAAACCGACAGCGCGGCGCTTTTGACAGTACGCAGCGCTTGATATATAATTATTATCGTAATTTTTGTGCCGCGCACGGGAAACGGAGGAATACAGAATGCTTGAAATCAATGGTCTCACAAAAACCTACAAGGGCGGCAAAAAAGCCGTAGACAACGTATCGCTCCACGTGGATAGCGGCGACATTTTCGGCTTTATAGGTCATAACGGCGCCGGCAAGAGCACAACCATACGCTGCATAGTCGGTGTACTGGGATTTGATGAGGGCGATATCTTTGTAGACGGCGTATCCGTACGCGACAATCCTCTCGAGGCGAAAAAGCGGATAGCGTATATCCCCGACAACCCTGATATATACGACTACCTGACGGGCATACAGTATCTCACGTTCATCGCCGACATATTCGACATACCCAAATCGGCACGCGGCGAACGCATTGGCCGATACGCGAAGGCGTTCGAGATCGAGGGCGACCTCGGGCGGCTGATAAGCTCGTATTCTCACGGCATGAAGCAAAAGCTTTGCCTTACAGGCGCACTTATACATGAGCCGAAGCTGCTTGTGCTCGACGAGCCGTTTGTCGGGCTCGACCCGAAATCTGCGCACACGCTCAAGGAGTTTATGCGCGAAACATGCTCAAACGGGGGCGCCATATTCTTTTCGACGCATGTGCTGCCCGTCGCCGAAACGCTCTGCAACAGGATAGCCGTCATAAAGAGCGGGCGCATAATCGCACAGGGCGACACCGCAAAAATAAAGGGCGATTCCTCTCTTGAAAATGTGTTTTTGGAGCTTACGGAGCAATGAAAAATCTCGGCTTGGTTTTGGGGCTTTACCTGAAAAGCCTGTTCGTTATAAATAAGGCGCGGTTTTCAAACGACCCCAAGGAGCGCAGGCGTACAGCGCTCTCAATAGTGATGACGCTCTTTTTCGCCGTCTATTTTGCGGCGATGTTTGCGGGGCGTTCGGTGCTCTACGCGCAGTCCGACGATGCACTCGGTGTGTTTTCGCTTGCGATGACGCTCGGCACGGCCATCACCTTTATTTCGAGCATGAGCGCCGGCTATAACGCGCTTTTTGCGTATAAGGATCACGATATACTGTTTTCGCTGCCCCTTACGCAGGATACGATAAGTCTGAGCCGCCTTTTGATGCTTTATATATCAAACCTCGTATATGTGCTCATGATGCTTCCCGGCTGCATAATCGTATGCCTTCGCTGCACGGATATATCATGGCTGATTTTTCCGCGCCTGCTCCTGATGACGGCCGCCGTGCCGCTTATCCCGATGACCGCAGGCGTCCTGCTAAGCATATTTGTAAAGTTTATAAGCGTAAAGCTTAAGCTTTCGAAGCTTTTATCGATAATCACGAACATATTCATGCTTGCCGCTATAGCGGCATACGTCATGCTTTCGCAGAATTATTCGTTAACCGCCTCCGCTGCTGTCGTTGAAAGCATATATGCACCGGCATCGTGGTTCGCGCTCGGCATAGGCGGAAGCGCGCCGCATGTAATCCTCTTTATCATATCGAGTCTGGCAGCGGCAGGCATACTCTGGCTCATTACGGCGCACGCATACAACGCGCTCAACGAGCTGTCATCCGTCCAGTTTGCGCGAGGCAAATATAACGCCGATGCGATAAAGGTCTCCCCGCCTCGCCGCGCTCTTATTCGGCGCGAGGCGAAGCGCTTCTTCTCATCGCACATATATGTGATGAACACGGTGGTCCCGCCCGCCATTGCGGCTGTCGGTCTCGCCGTACTTGCCGTGCTCGGACGCGCACGCATACTCTCATGGCTTGGCGAAGGAGCGGAATCGATTCTTATGCCGACGGCGCTTCTCGCGCTTTCATTCATGTCCCTTATGTCGCAGATAAGCAGCAGCTCCGTCTCCGCAGAGGGCAGCGCGCTATGGCGAATACTGACGCTCCCCGTCAAAAGCTCCGATGTGCTTAAGGCAAAGCTTGCATTCCATTTCATCGTCCTGTCACCCATAACGCTCGCAGGCTCCGTGTTCGCGGCGATAGCTGTCGGTGCCGATGCGCTCGGTGTCGCGGTGCTTATAATCGTGCCGCAGGTCGCCGTCGTCTACTGCGATATTATCGGGCTGATGATGAACCTGAAGCTTCCTAAGCTGGACTGGAAAAACGATGTGGAATTTGTAAAGCAGGGCGGAAGCCTCGCCGCTTCGCTCGGCATATGTGTCTTGTCATTCGCGCCGCCGCTCGTTGCGGCTGTCGCATTCAGCGCCTGCGCGTACCCGATAACGCTTGGAACGGGCGCACTGTTTGCCGCGATATCGCTCATAGTATTCACCCGCATGATGAAAAAGAGCGACAGGCTGTTTTCCGCAGAAAACCTTATGTAATCACCGCATTATAATCATCATCGATATGGTAAGCACGATAAGGAACCCGAAGTTGAACGTCTCGAAAAGCCCGAGATAGCGAAGCGTACGCTTCGGGTCGTGCTTTACATATTCGCGGAACGTTATGAGGCTCGCAAGCGATGCGATTATCGTGCCAACACCCCCTATGTTCACGCCGACGAGCAGCTCTCGATAGTTGTCCGTGAACTGCGAAAGGAGTATCGCCGACGGCACATTGCTTATGCATTGGCACGAGAGGACGCTCACAAGAAGCGTGTTTTTGGAAAGAAGCTGCGAAAAAAAGCTGCGCACTTCATCTATGCGCGCCATATTGCCCGAAAAGACAAAAAAGAACGCGAACGTCAGAAGAAGCGGGTAGTCGACGCATTCAAGCGCCTTTCTGTCGGCAAAAAACAGCGCAAAGGGTATCACTATAAGCCCTATCCAATACGGTACGCCGCGGAAAACTATCGCTATCGACAGCGCGAACAGCGCAAGATACAGCGCCGTGCGCTTTGGCTCAAGCTTTGCCGGCCTGCCGTCCAAAACGAGCGGCTCGGGCCTCACAAAAACAAGGCAGCATACCGTTATCAGCGCCACCGATATCGCAAAAGGCGCCGCCATTATGGACATAAATTCCCCGCTCGGTATCGAAAAGCGCGTATAAAGATAAAGATTCTGCGGATTGCCGAACGGCGTAAGCATGCCGCCGAGGTTTGCCGATATATTCTGCATTATAAACGTGAACGGCATCAGGCGCTCCTTGCCGGTCGAGGACAGCACATAATAACCAAGCGGCAGAAACGTCAAAAGCGCCATGTCGTTCGCTATAAGCATTGAGCCTATAAACGTTATGTATACGAGCGCAAGCACGGTAAGCCGCAGGTTTTTGAAGCACATAACTATATGCTGAGCCAATATGTAGAAAAAGTTTATGTTTTTGAGCGCGCATACAACGGCAAGCACGCAGAAGAGGCATGTAAGCGTCTTAAAATCAAAATAGGCTAAATATTCCTTATCGATTGGCACGATAAAGCTCGTTATTGCGGCCGCCGCAAGCGCGACGCACATAATCGTGTTTTTTCTGATGAAGCGTACAACGGCCGACATTACGCCTCCGGCCGTACAGGACTTTTTCGCGCTTCCTCCGTTCGCTTTTATCTCCATATAGTTTCACCTCTCGTCTTAACGGCATGCGCCTTCCAAAACGCACTGATTATACAAACACGATACATTTTTGTCAATTGCGTCGGACGCGTTTGTTTGCTATACTTAAGTGTTGTACCGAAAAGGAAAGGTCAAAAAATGATCTGCATAGACAATATTAGCTTCAAATACGACGAGGCGGGCGCGTACGCCCTCAAAAACGTGTCGTTCGAAATAAATTCGGGCGAAATGATAGCCATCGTCGGCCATAACGGTTCGGGGAAAAGCACGCTTGCGAAGCACCTGAACGGCCTTCTGCTGCCGACCGAGGGCGATGTGCGCGTGGACGGAGATTCGACGCGCGATGAAAACGCCTTAAACTCCATACGCCGCAGGGTCGGCATGGTCTTCCAAAATCCTGACAACCAGATAGTCACTACCGTCGTCGAGGAGGATGTGGGCTTCGGCCCCGAAAACATCGGCGTACCTACGGATGAGATACTTGAGCGCGTCGACGAGGCGCTCAAGGCCGTCAGAATGACAGAATACGCCAAGAGCGCCCCGCATATGCTGTCAGGCGGCCAAAAGCAGCGCGTTGCTATCGCCGGCATACTCGCGCTCAGGCCAAAAACGCTCGTTCTCGATGAGGCCACCGCCATGCTTGACCCGATAGGCAGGCGCGAAGTGCTTGAAACCGTTTCGGAGCAGAACAAGCGCCGCGGCATCACCGTCGTCATGATAACCCAATATATGGAGGAGGCGCTGCTTTGCGACCGCGTGGCCGTGATGAGCGGAGGCGAGCTTAAGATGCTCGATACGCCGCGAAACATCTTCAAGCATGTCGACGAGCTGAGGGCTCTCGGACTCGACGCGCCAATCGCCGTCTCGATGCGCGACAGGCTCATTAAGGAAGGATTCCCGATAAGCGATAGTATAATCGGTATCGATGAACTTGCGGAGGCATTATGCCCATTGTTGTCGAAAAACTGAACCATGTATATATGACAGGCAGCGCGCTCGCGTTCAATGCCGTCGAAGATGTATCCCTCACAGTAAGCGAGAGCGAATTTCTGTGTGTCATCGGACACACGGGCTCGGGCAAGAGCACTCTCGTACAACACTTTAACGGGCTCATGCAGCCAAGCTCGGGCCGCGTTGTCGTTGACGGCGCGGATATGTGCGATAAAAAAATGCGCCGCCTCGGCAGGCAGCTGGTCGGTATGGTGTTCCAATACCCCGAGTACCAGTTGTTTGAAGAAACCGTATTCAAGGACATCGCTTTCGGCCCGAAAAACATGGGCCTCTCCGCAGACGAAATATCGCTGCGGGTAGCGGACGCGATGCGCTTCGTCGGGCTCGATTTCAATAAATTCGCCGAAAAATCACCCTTTGATCTCTCCGGCGGCGAAAAACGCCGCGCTGCGCTCGCCGGCATAATTGCAATGCACCCGAAATACCTTGTGCTCGACGAGCCAATGGCCGGACTTGATCCCTCGGGCAGGCGCTCCGTGCTCGACATGCTGGTGCGTCTGCAAAAAGAAAACGGCACCGGCATAGTAATGGTAAGCCATTCCATGGACGACATCGCCCGCGTAGCCGACAGGGTTGCGGTGATGAATAAGGGGCGGCTCGTCATGTGCGACACGCCGAAGAATATTTTTAATCGCAGCGACGAGCTCGTCAAAATGGGGCTCGACGTGCCTCAGGCCGTGAAGCTCGCGGACGCACTGCTAAAGCGCGGTGTCGACCTTGGCGGCGGCCTATGCACCGAGGACGAGCTTTTCACACGCATAATGGAGATAACGCGCCATGTTTAAGGATATAACGCTCGGTCAGTATTTCCCGGGAAACAGCGTAATACATCGTCTCGATCCGCGCACGAAGCTCGTGGCAATGATAATATACATCGCAATGGTGTTCTCCGTTAAAACGATGGCGCTCTACGCCGCCGTCGCCGTGTTCCTTGTCGCGCTGCTGCTTATATCGCGCATACCCGTATCGTATGTGTTCAAGGCAGTGAAGCCCATGCGCTGGCTTTTGGTGTTTATGTTCATAATAAACATGTTCCTCATAAAGTCGGGCAGGGTGATATTTTCATGGAAATTCATAACGCTCACCGTCGACGGCATAGAGCAGGCGTTTTTCATTGTGATACGTCTTGTGCTGCTTGTCTGCGGCACCTCGCTGCTTACTCTCACGACAACGCCTATATCGCTCACCGACGGGCTTGAGCGTATCATGTCGCCGCTCGCTAAAATAAAATTCCCCGCGCATGAACTCGCCATGATGATGATGATCGCCCTCAGATTCATTCCGACGCTCCTTGAGGAGGCCGAACGCATAATGAAGGCACAGGCTGCGCGCGGAGCGGATTTCGAATCGGGCAACATATTTAAGCGCGCAAAGAACATGATTCCCATACTCATACCCCTTTTCATAAGCGCCTTCAAGCGTGCGGACGAGCTCGCCATGGCGATGGAAAGCCGTTGCTACACGGGCGGAGAGGGACGAACGCGTATGAAAGTCCTCAAGCTCGCGCCGCGCGACCTAATCGCGTTTTTGATTGCGGCAGCAATGCTCGCGGGCATAATATTGGCTGAAAGGCTGGTATTCGCATGAGCAGAGGCGTAAGAACTTCATTGATAATATGTGCTGCCGTTATACTTGCGGCGGCAATAATCTGGAACGTGTCGCTCAACGCCACGGGCGAGCTGACGCGGCTCGTAAAGCTTCTCGAGCGCTACGGCTACGCCGTGTCGACAGACGAGCTTTACCCGTCGGGCAGCGCCGACAATGCAACAGCCGCCGAGCTTTTCGCGTCCGAAGCGAATGACGGCAAGAGCGACGCCGCAATTCTCGACGCCGCGGCCGACGCATCTCGGGAAGCGGGCTTTTCCGCCGACGTCAACAGGCTCGGCAATATAGTCGTCATGCTCTGCGCCGTATCCGACGAGGAGGTTATAACGCTCATAATAATCGACGGCGACGTGGAATTCGCGTTTATACAAGTTGCCGGCACTGATGAGGTGCGCGTTCTCGGACACGACAGAAAACCGCGCACGGCCGGCAGCGGCACATAAAAACGTCCGTGCTTTAAGCGCAAAGCAGTCACGCTTCATGCTTTAGTCACACGGGCGTTTTTGCAAGCACCTATCGTTTCATCATATCATCAAAAAACGCAATCGTTTCTTCCGCACCTTCTGACGCGTTTTCTCTCGAGCTTCCGCGCGTGCCAATATAGAGCTTTAGCTTCGGCTCCGTTCCCGACGGGCGAACACATACCGCAGCGCCGTCTTCAAGCGTAAGCCTTACCATGTCCATCGGCTCGAGCTCCGTTTTTTCTGTTGCGCCCGTTTCAAAATTCTTCACCGTGCGCGCCTTGAAGTCCTCCATCATCGTCACGCGCTTGCCGCCAATCGATGCGGGCGGCGCCTCCCTGAGCGACCTCATTACCGACGCTATATGCTCCATGCCTTCCTTTCCCGCGCATGTGTACGATTTGACCGTTTCTGCGTAATAACCGTATTCCTCAAATATGTTGTTGAGCACGTCGTACAGCGTCTTGCCCTGCTGCATATAATAGACGCATGCCTCCGCCGTAAGCATTGCGGCGCATATTGCGTCCTTATCGCGCGAAAAACTGCCCGCAAGGAAGCCGTAGCTCTCCTCGAAGCCGAATAAAAACTCGTTTTCATGCGTTTTTTCGCAGCGATCTATAACCTCGGAAATGAATCGGAATCCTGTAGGAACGTTGACCATCTTCACGCCGTAGCGGGCGCATATCGCATCGGCAAGGCGGGTGCTGACTATCGATTTTGCGGCAAGCGAGTTATTTTTTAACGTGCCGTTTGCTTTTTTGCACGACAGTATGTAGTTCAGGAGAATGCATCCTATCTGATTGCCCGTGAACAGCACAAATTCGCCTGCGTTGTTTTTTGCGGCTACGCCGAGCCTGTCCGAATCGGGATCGGTCGCCAATATAACGTCGGCGCCGTTTTTTTCCGCAAGCTTGAACGCGAGCCTGAACGCATCGCGGTCCTCGGGGTTCGGCACGCGCACCGTCGGAAAGCTGCCGTCCGGACAGCGCTGCTCCTCGACCACGCTCAGGCTTGTAATGCCTATGCTTCTCAGTATCGCTTCAACGGGCTTCGCGCCCGCGCCGTGCAGAGGAGTATAGACTATCTTGAGTTCGCCGCCTTTCTTCTTAACGAGCTCCGCGTTCAGGCAGAGCGTTTTTGTCGCCGCATAATACGCCTCATCGAGCTCGCCGCCAACAATGGTTATAAGCCCTTCATCGGGCGCAGCGCAGTCCTCGAAGTAGTCATGCTCGTTTATGCGCGCAAGCACTTCGTCCGCCTGCTTCGGCGCGAGCTGGCCTCCATCCTCCCAATAAACCTTGTAGCCGTTATAGTTCGCAGGGTTATGGCTCGCGGTTATCATTATGCCTGCTATACAATTTAGTCTGCGCAGCGAAAACGAAAGCTGCGGAACGGCGCGAAGCGATTCAAAGAGGTATGCCCTTATTCCGCGCCCCGACAGCGTTTCGGCGCATATGCGGGCAAAGGCATCGGAAAAGCGTCTTGAATCGTAAGCTATCACAACGCCGCGCTCCTTTGCGCCGTCAATCGACAATATGTAATCGGCAAGGCCAAGAGTTGCGCGCCGCACGACGAGCGCGTTCATTCTGTTTGTGCCTGCGCCTATCACTCCGCGCAATCCCGCCGTTCCAAATTCAAGCTCCTTATAAAACATGTCTTCCACGAGTCTGTCGTCGCCCTGCGCGCGCAAAAGCTCATCCTTTAACGCATCGCCGTCGTCAAGCCGCGAAAGCCATTTGTCGAATCGTTCTCTGTATGATTCCATAATGCGTCTCCTAACTCTTTTTTGTTTATTGTACGCCAAACAGACCCGGCCTACAATATATTTTTGCGGCAGTGCGGTTTGCCTGCCCTCCTTTCGACCCCCGAGCGCGGCGAGCGGGGCGGCGCAGCCGCCGCGCCCGCAGGGCGCAGGCTTCCGCAGGAAGCGCGAGCCGCGCGGAGCTCGGGAAAGGCGAAAGCTTGTTTCGAGCCGCGTTTTGAAGACGTCGAAAAAAAGCAAAGGCTATTATTCCATAATTAGATATATTATATATTGCAATTCATTTTTATCCCTTCTATAATCAATACTTTCTCAACACCTTTTACGCAGAATTTAACGCACAATCCCAACAATCGGGGGTTCGGGGGACGTGTCCCCCGACGGGATGCAGGGGCAGAGCCCCTGCGAAGGGGCCGCAGCCCCTTAAGATAATTCCGGCTTTGACGACATGTGCGTCAAAACAGATGAAAACCCATAGGTTTTCGCACTTTGCGTGTATTGCCGCCTGGAGCGAATGCGAGAGGCGAAGCGCGAGAAAAGCTCGAAAAAGTGTCAGTATGCCACTTTTCGACACTCAACGCATATCTAAATTCTTTGTTTTATTATCTCAACATCTCGCCTGATCCTGTCGGTTTTCCAATACAAAGTTCAGGTGCTTCCAAAAAAACCGTCCCCCCGCCTTGTTTCAAATTGTGTCACTATTTGTCACAATTCTGACAAAATTATGAACAATTCCGAATGTATATTGCAGAATATAATTGCATTGTATATAATCAAAATATGCTGAGTTATATAGTATGAGGGAGGTATGGTAGTGATTACACGCAAACTTGCGCAGCAGGGCATGAAAGGACGGAAGCGAGACACTTTTCTTCTCAGAACGGTTATAACGTTATCATTCGTGTTCATAACGCTGGCGACTATATTTATATCAAGTATAAAGCACACCGAGAATTATCAGAAGGAACAACTGTATGCCACATGGCAGACTTCGATACTCGGGGCCACTCAAGGCGAAATCGACTATGTAAAGTCGCATTTTAACGATGATGAATACGCCGTTTCAGAGCTGCTCGGCACTTACGACGGCGTAGGAACAGTAGGAACCATCGACGATAATCTAATCGGCATGGGCAGCTTCAAGCTTTTGGAAGGAAGCTTCCCCACATCAAGAAACGATATTCTTATCGAATCGAACCAGCTCGGCGCGCTCGGCGCTTCGGTCGGTGTCGGCGATACGATAACAGTCGAAGTCAAGTATCAGGTCGGCTCAATATCAGAGGATGAAAAGCAGACTTTCAAAGCAAAAATCAAGTCAAATAGCACCGACACGCTGTCATCTCTCTCTCCCGATGAGCGCGAATCATTCGTGGGCAAAATGTTTGATTCGACAACTTCACGCTACTATAAAGGCCGCGGCTATGTAACGACACGACACAAGCAAAACGGCACTCCGCTTTCGCAGTCAGAGCGCCTGTTTGAGTATCTTTACTATCGCAGCCTATACTTCAACGATGAATTCATTGATGAGAGCTATGGCTGGGACAGCAATGAAGCGATAAAGGAAATAACTGCTTACGATCCGACGCTTTATACATATGAAGGCATGACCGTAAAGCTCTTCACCGAGTATTACTACGCTTATTCGCAGGACGATTATGACTTTGTAGGCAGCGGCGTGCAGCTTCAGAATGATATCCGCGACAAGGGCGTCGTAATGAATCAGTACGTTGTGGCCCGCCTCGATTTCAATGTCTGCGGCATAATCGAAACATATACCGACAGGTGGGATACCGGTTTCAGCACGCTTGCCAACAGCTTTGTCTGCGAATCAGGGGCGGACTTCATAAAGTGCGCAGTCGAAGCGACAACGGAAGGCTTTAAATTCGGCGACGCGAACGCAAAATTCAGCTGCCCCTCAAATGTGTTCATAAAATCAAAGAGCCTTACTCCTGTCGAGGCATACTGCGTTTGCGTTGATGCGTCCGAATCCTCGGAAAAGTCCGTTAACGAAACGTATGACGAGTTCCTTGCAAACCAGACGTATCGTGAAGTAATGCTCTACGGCAAGCCCTGCCTTATAAGCGATGAAAATTACGATGAAAGCTGCATGGTTGAACCCCAAACGGTCTATGCTCCCATAAACGGCTACGCCATCTTCGTGTGGGACGTACCGGAATATACCGACGCCGCAGGCAATCACCACGCTTCAGAAGAGGTAAATGTGCTGGTACCCAAGGATGTGTTCGATATGTTCGTTGAGGAATTCGTACTTGAGGCAGACGAGCGCACAGCAGAGATCAACGATGTGCTTGGCGGATCATTCGTTTCCGCCGCCAGCCAGTACCGCATACTCGACACGCTTAAAAAGTTCGATGTTTTCAAGAAGTATATGCCCTATGGAGACTTCAGAAAAGACACCGAAAACTGGGTTGAGATTTCTGACGGCGGCACGAAATATGTCCTGAACAGAAAATACTTCAACGAAAAAGGCGTCATCGAAGCGCCGGCCACATATAACTATGATTCTTCGATGAACCCTGTCTTACTCACCGACAAGGACGGCAACGATATCATGTATCTTGTCAATGGCAGTGAGTATCATATTTACGCCTACTATTTGGCCGCCAAACTTAGCCCGAACATTAATAAAGACGGCTTTGACCTTGACGCCAAAAACAGGGAGTATTACGCCTCACTGCGGCAGTCGCCCTACGATAACACCAATACGCATCTGCGCATAAACAGTCTCGCGTACCCCGAGGATGTTGTGGACACGCAGGCGACGCTGACAATAACCGTCGTCGGCATCATATTCGTCACAACGGCCTGCGCGGTGTTCCAGATTTTCCTTACGCAGATAAAGCGCAGGACAAGAAAGATTGCGCTGTTGAAAGCCGTCGGCGCAACCAACGGCCAGATAGGCGGCATGCTCGTTTGGGAAGGCGTATACCTTCTCGCCGTCGGGCTCCCGCTCGGCGCAATAATAGGTTTCATTATGTCATACGCCGCCATATTTATTTCAAACGACGTACAGGCCAATAAATCAATAATTTTCTCCGTTGATCCCGCCTCGCTTGCGCTCGGACTCGTATTCGGCATATTGGCGCTCTTCATTGGAATGCTTATCCCGATGATAATTGCGATACGCACACCATTGCGCGGCAGCATGTCGGGCGTCGGCGTAAAGAAGACGAGCGTAAAACGCAGAGCGGTTTCAGAAAGCGCTCTCACGACGCGCCAAACCTTCGCTTCCGTATCAAAGCGTCATGCGCAGTCAAACAGAAGCAAGAATACTGTTTCATTCGCGCTCAGCACATTCATCATCTCAATAATGCTGATAGCGCTGTTCCTCTGCTTCAGCGCGTTTGACGATTACAAAAAAATCGTTGTCAACGACAATCGCCCCGACTTCCTTATTTCCGCCCCATATGGCATGGCCCCGCGCTTTGTTGAAGATAAAGTCCCGGAAATAGGCGAAGTCGCAGGCATTTCAGACGTATATGCCTATAGGGTGATAGAAAGAGTGCCGATGATGCACGAGGCGTTTTCGCCGCTGACCGAACCCGGCAAGCGCAGCGACATAATATACGCATTCAGGCAGACAGCAGGAATTTACCGCCTCGACTTCTTCACCTTCACCCCAACGCAGGACATCGACAGCGGCAGTGAGGACAGCGGCGAAGATGAAGACGATAACAATATGACCATCATAGATACGCAGCTTGTCGAGGGGAGCGATATTGTCATCAACAGCCACTCCAGGCAAAGCATGCTGCGGTTTACAGACGAACAGCTTGCGCGCTTTGTGATACCGAATTCGAGCGTTTCGCAATCGATGTACTATATTATTGATTATCGTGCCCATTATGGATATGGCGATTCATACATGGATTCAAGCCTATTCATCGATCCGAGCAATCCTGATGCGGCCGGCAGCGACCCGCAGCCCGATGATGTTGACGATGACCCCGATGCCGAGTCCGAAGACGACGAAACGTTCACGCCTCTGCTTACGACAATATACGGCATAGACGCGGATTATCCGATAATGGAGCAGCTTAAAGCGGCATTTGCCCAAAGCGATTTCAACGAAAAAGAATTTGCCGAAGGCAGTCAGGTAATACTTCTCGTGCCAAAATTCCTTAAGGGCACAAGCGATGATTACACCTCGGCTGCCGAAGGCGATTTCTCAAAGGTTTCCCATGCAAAGCGCATGAGCGCAATACTCGACGCCGCAAAAGCGTTCAAGCTCTCATATGACAAGCGCTTCGCAACATATTACGACACCGAGGACGTTATCAAAGTCGGCGATCGGCTCGAATTTGAGGGCGGCTCCATAAGCGTCGGCGACGACACAACGTCCGATAAGACAATAAACAAGACCGCCACCGTCGGCGCGATAATCAACTACTTTCCGAACGACAGCATTTGGCCGTTCTCCGACAACTGCATGGGCTATGAGGTTATTGCGGGAAACAACCTTGTGACTAAGCTCAGACCCGGTTCCTCAAGACGCCTGAACGCTGAGGAAGTGCAGGGCTACCTGATGATGGACGATCTCTTCTACGGCGGCATCAACGGCCGCACCGACTTTTATATCTATGGCAGCGACGAAATGACGCGCGCCGACACCGACCTGCCGCTGCTGACCTACGCAAAATCGCTCGGCCTTTCGCTTACCAACTACCGCGAAAGCAATTCCGCGCTCTATAACGAAGCGGTCAACAACGCCATGATAATCGCGCTTCTCGGCATTGCGGCGGCAATGATAGCGCTCGTGATTCTTTCAAACACCGTCTCTTCGTCTATCGAGCAGGATTCAAAGCGTTACGGCATTCTCCAGTCAATCGGCGTGGAAGCGCGCAGTTTCAAGCTCGAACAGTACAGGGCGGGCTTCCTCAACGGTCTGATATCGATACTTATAGCCAACGCGCTCGTTGCGCTGATACTCTTCTTCACAACCTTCGGCGCAACATTCGGCTATGAAATGTCTATCGGCGATTACTTCGCCGACATGATACAAAACAGGCTTGCGATGTATCCGTGGGCGCTGCACGCAGCGCTCTGCATCGTATACCTTGCGATACAGATGGTTATATACAGGGCCCCGCTTAAAACTGTCTTAAAGCGCAGCCCCATTGAAAACATAAGAGCATAGAACAGGACGAAAGGAGCAAAACATGGAAAACAGCAGACACATAGTGCTTAGAGCGGAAGGCATAGGTAAGACCTATGCAAAGGGAACCAGCCTTGAGACACAGGCTCTCAAGCCGTCAAATCTTGAAATCGAGGAGGGCGTGTTCTATGCGGTAATAGGCAGGAGCGGCTCCGGTAAATCGACGCTCCTCCACATACTCGGCGGCCTCGACCGTCCGACGGAGGGCAAGCTCTTTATCGAAAACGAGGACGTTTTTGGGCTCAAGGATAAGGAGCTGGCAAAGCTTCGGCGCAGGCGCATAGGCTTTGTGTTTCAGGCCTACAATCTTTTAAGCGAGCACACGGCAGAGGAAAACATACTTATGCCAATACACCTTGACGGACGCGAAGTCGACACGGAATACTACAACCGCGTCATAGAGGCCTTGTCCATCACGAATAAGCTTAAAAACTATCCCGACGAGCTTTCGGGCGGCGAACAGCAGCGCGTCGCCATAGCCCGTGCGCTCGTCAGTCGCCCCGCAATACTCCTTGCCGACGAACCGACCGGCAACCTCGACCCGAGTACGGGCGACGAGGTTCTGCGCCTTCTCAAGTCGATATCGCACGCATTCAACCAGACCGTCATACTCGTCACGCACGACATGGAGATCGCCGCCATGGCCGACCGCATAATCAAGCTAAACGAGGGGCGTATTGAAGGCATTAAGGATAACCCGACAGAATAAGTTAATTGAATTAACTTCAGTTAACTTTTATTGACTTTGATTACTGAAGAACGCCGACCCGATTATATGCGAACGCATTTCGGGCCGGCGTCCTTTTATTTATAGGCGCTTTCCTTTATTTTTTTATCCCATTGGCTATATACTCAACTACGGGTATTGTCAGAAACACAATCCAGCCCGGATGCCACAGTCTGAACCCGAAGCCCATTATCAGATAAGCCGTTACGCATATCAATGAATAGATGCCGCGTATCTTCCTGTGCTTGGCAAGTGCGCCGCCTATAGTATAATAGAACGGTATCGAAAGGAAAACAAGCCACGAAAGACCCCAAATATTCCATATGATGCCAAGCGACAAAAACACAAGCACGCAAAGCACAGGATACGGGAAAACCAGATAGGCATTGCTTCCGTGCCTGTTTCTTATTATGTAAACGAGCGAGCTGTATAGCGGTATCGTAAGAAACAAAAGCCACGCCGGATGCCAAAGCTTGAGCGTAAACCCGAGCACCGCATATGCCGTCGTAACGCATACAGGGAAGATTGCGTATGCCATAAATCCCTCGCTACGCGCAAAGGCGGAAGCTATAAGGTAGTACACGGGAATTGACAAAAGAATTATCCAATACGGGTGCCACGCATTCCACACAAACCCTATCAGCAGATAAACGCCGCACGCAAGCACGGGATAAGGAAATCTCATCCAGCGCGACGGGTTTTTGATGTCGCATGCAAGCTTTACAAACGGCTCAAAAAGCGGTATCAGCAGGAACAGAAGCCACGTCGGATGCCAAAGCTTGAACACGAATCCGCATACAAGATATGCGATAACAATGAGTATCGTAAACGGAAAGTCCATCAAAAATGAGCGCGACTTCTTATAGCCTGTACGTTTTTTGGGCTTTCCTGTGTCCGCTTCGTCCTCATCGTCAACGCGGAACGTTTTGTCATAAACGCGGCTTTTGTATATGCGCTCACCTTCATCGTCGTCATCGTCATCATCGTCAATATCGTCATCATCGCGGCCGCAATCGCAATGTTCCGACTTGACGGTTTTATCCTCATCGCTGTCATCGGCATGTACGAACGAAATAACGTTCTTTGTTTGTCCGTCTTTCGTAAAGTAAATGCCTCTGTCATCTATTGTGATGCCCTTCCCTTCAATCGAAGAGGTTTTTGGGGTATCGTCCGCATCTTTGCAGCCGGTAACAAGCTCGTCAAGGGTTACGTTAAACACCTTGGAAAGCTCAACAAGGTTATAGGTGTCGGGCGACGCCTCGCCGCGCTCCCACTTCGACACCGCCTGCCTGCTAACGCCAATCCTCTGCGCAAGCTCCTCCTGGGAAAGCCCGCAGCCCTTTCGAAGCGCTATAAGCCTGTTGGCAAATTCGAGATTCATTTGAGTACCTCCTTTGTTTTCTCCACGGTTGCAGTCATTTTCGTCCATTATATCACGCGCCATGCATCACCGTCTCCTCTCGCTTGATACACAAATCATACGCGCGTATCCTGTTCCGACGCAAGCAATTCGTGCTTACAACGCTCGCAACCGATGGTTGCGGGACGTTATTTTACGGCAGCTCGTTACGCCTCCGCTCGGTTTCGCCGTTTTCCTCTATCGGCATGTAAAGATCCTCTATCGATATGCCGCTCTCTGTCATGCGCCCCGGAGAAACTATGTGAAACATCGGGTAGCGCTCCTCCTTGCCCTCTCCGTTTTCGTATAAATGGAAGCGTTCGCTCAGGGCCATGCTCTCCTGAAGCTCCTGATATGTTTTAATCCAGTCGGCCGCTTCATCTATATCGGCGTCAAGGCACGATGCAACGGCAAAAAGGCCGGACGGCAGATCCACCACCTCGAAATCTGTAATTTTTGAAGCGTCTGCACCCTTGGGAAGCGCATAAAACCACTCGCGTGCGCCCAGCCGCTCGTTATACCACATAAAATCTCGGGGATACAGCTCGCATTTAAGCGATGCATGGTATTCGCTGAACCATTTGTTAAACGCCGTAAAGCGCTCCGCATCTGTGAGCGGGCCGGAATACACCGCCTTCATTTTGGGTATCTCTATAATTCTTATATTAACCATGATACATCTCCTTCGGTGTTGTATATATTTATATCACGGTGCATGACATATGTAAAGCCGCCGCGAAAAGCATCTCGGGGCGCGGTTTTTTTGTCCTAATATCGCCCAATACGCCGCATCGTGGCCTATTCGGTTTGCGCCGCCGTTTTTCGTCAATAGTCTCCCACGCATTGGAACATTGTTCGAGCCGCGCAAAACCTATTATCAGAATAAATTCTTTATATCGAAGGGGAATAAGGGAGGTTATTTCACAATGGCTGAAACGATTGCGCGCGCCCGCGGCAGGATAATGCCGTATATCGCAGGAAAAGCTTTCAGGATAAATGCCGCGTATTTTTTAGCGGCGCTGCTTTTGAGCTGCGGAGGAAGCGCCGGGACGATTACGCCGTTCGGGTTATCGTTCGTTGCGGCTTCGTGGGGCGGCAGGCGGAAATCGCACTGCTTCGCGTTTGCGGGAACGGTAATCGGCACGTTGCTTTCGGGATTCTGGAGCTCGCTTTGCGCCACCTGCATATTCTTTGCCGCAGGAACAATATACGAGCGTTTCAGGGACAAGCTCACGATCTGCCCGAAATTCATTATTCTAAGCGCGTCCATGGTCGCAGTAATGCCGCTGTTCAGCTTCGCAGACGCAAGAACGGCTGCGCTCGCAGTCGCAAACATGGCCGTGACGATCGGCTGCACGGCGGCGCTCATGTACGCAAACCGCGCGTTCAGCCTTATGCTGCGCTCAAAGCCGCTCGACATCGTTGAGAAGGCCGCAATGTACGGACTGCTGCTGATGTTCTCAATGTCGTTCGGTTCAATGAACGTGTTCGGCGTGCGTATCGGGGCTGTTTTCGCAGCCTTTGCGGTGATGTGCCTTTGCTCCCGGTCGCTCGCAAGCGGCTGTATCGGCGCAATAGCGATAGGCGCGGGCAGAGTGCTCGGCGGCGACGGTCTGGCACTTGTGGGGGCTCTTGCCTTTTGCGCCCTGTGCGCATCGCTTCTCGGCACCATAAACAAATACGCGCTTGCGGCGGGATTCTGTGCGCTCGCTGCGGCCGCGTACGCATACACATCTAATGCGTCCGTAATATCGCTTATCGAGGCTGTACTCGGCGCCATCGCTTTCGTTTTCGTTCCCGACAAAATTCTAAGGCGCAGCATGGAAAACGTATTTCCGTCCGGGGACCCGCTTACGGGAATGCGGACGCGTCTCATTCGAACCGCAGACGTAATAACGCGTCTCAGCGATATCTATGGCGCGCACGAAGGCGTGACCTGCGACGGCGATTCGCTTTGCTTCACAAAACGCCAGCTTAACGGAATATCGCAGGCGCTGCGCAGAACGGCAGCCGCGGAAAAACCGAAACGCCGATGCTTTTCGATACAGATAGGTATGGCGGGGCACCCAAAGAACGAGCGCGACGAGAACGGCGACACGATGCTTGTACGCGAATACGGCGCGGACACCGCCCTGATAATCAGCGACGGCATGGGTTTTGGCAAGCGCGCCCGTGAAGAGAGCGCATGTGCGGCGCTTTTACTGGCAGAGCTCCTTGAGATAGGCTTTGATCTTGACGAAGCGCTCGAGTGTCTGAATCGTCTTTTAATGGCAGGCGGCAACGGCGAAATGTTCGCCACGCTCGATGCGCTCATATTCGACGGCTCATCGGCGAGCGCAAAGTTTATCAAATTCGGCGCTCCGCCAAGCTATGTCATCCGCTCGGGCCGTGTACACACGCTCTACGCCGAAACGCTCCCGGCAGGCATAATCGAGGCGGCAAGCCCTGCAGTTCGTTCGGTGACTCTCAGGCGCGGCGACACGGTGGTGCTGATGAGCGACGGCGTTACAGATGCGCTCGGCGCGGAGGTAATGTCGATGCTTATAGACAAGGTATGCACGTCAAACACATCAGAGGACGCTGCCGATTCCCTGGTGGATGCTGCGCTCGAGCGGGGCTGCGGAACGGATGATATGAGCGTGATAGTCGCAAGGATAGTGTAGGGTCTCCTACGGCGCTCTCCTTTGTCGCATGCGGCGGGGGCTTTGCCCCTGCCGCATGCTTGCTTTTGCGCATCATTCGCTTAAAAGCGTTACTCGCCCGTTTTATGTAATAAACTGTTTTTACACCATATGCGTATCCTTGCCACGCGCCGCTCAACGCTATATGCGGTCGGCAAGGTTGATTATTTCGATGCCTTTCTTTTCGGCTCGAGCAACAGTATAAGCCGTTCCGCCGTTTGCCCGCGTCTTATAGCAGACGCATACTGAGCTAAGCTCTACGAGCCGTCTGTTGCGTGCCTGCATACATCCGCTGATGTACTCCTCGCTTATGTATTCGACCGAATCGGCTGCGCCGAGTATCGCTTCATATTCTCTTTTTGCATTTTCCGTCCACGCCTTTGCCTGAGTCTTGCAGGGCAATATAAGCCTTAGCAAAATATGCGGATACTGCTTTTGCGCCTCAATGACGCAGTGCGCCGCAAGCGTATCAAAGCCAAGCGCGCCTCCGCACAAAAATACAGCCATCCCTCGACCCACCAGACTGTCTATTGCGCATGAAAGGCTTTGACAAAGCTTATTATGCTGCGGCCTCGGAATCATGCGATGTCCCGTAAAGCAGCATGTATGCGGTTCGTTGTATAAAATATCCATATTATAATTATAATGTTCGTGCTGTTTTTTAGCAACGCGCCGCTACAATTTTTAGCTGTATAATATATTATCCTAATTTGTTCTAAATTTGTATTTTTTATGATGTATTATAAAAAGAACGGTTAGGTCGGCTTGCTGACTTAGCAGTTCAAAATAACACACTCCAATGCGGCGAGAGGAGGAACTTAAAAATGCAACCGGCTGCATTGACATTACGAAGCTCGAGCTCGAATCATCCGAGCTTTCAACAAGCGTAGGCGCAGGCGGCAACAATACAACCAACTGTGCAACGCGCGTGATATGCAGCGACAAGCCCGTCGCAAAAGATGATTGATAGGCACTAAATTCAGACCTAATCAGGGGAGCGGCACTCTGCCGCTCCCCCGTGTTTTTTTACGGCAGTTGCCGATATGCAAATCCCC
>OIZL01000546.1_pt1 | contig 27143 bp, 22 predicted proteins | sample 1588541 | NCBI WGS metagenome assembly OIZL01 (sample SAMN03283285) | human gut metagenome | biome: human-associated habitat; material: feces | host: Homo sapiens | place: Peru | collected 2012 | reverse complement strand
ATCCGGCATACGCAAAAGCGTGCGCAGAAATGAGGTTCAGGATGCAGAATAAAGATTGGGATAACAGGATCAGAAAAATGGCGGCTGCCGAACAGATGGCGGTGCCGGGGATGATGGAAGAGAGAATAGAACATATTTTACAGGCAGAGAGAAGGCATTATTCCGTCCGGAGAACGGTTCTGCTGGTGGCAGCAGGAGCGCTCCTGGTGTCGGGGACTGTGACAGCGTCGGTGGGAGCCTGCCGGCAGCGGATGGAAAGTATGAATCACGCGGAGATGGAGAGATACTATACCGAGCTGCAGGAGGCAAACGTGGGAGCGGATTCCTACAACCGGGAGATGACCGGTACAGAGAGACAGCGGCTTGCCGAACTGGAAGCAGCCTACGAAGAGCAGGGACTTTTTCCGCAGGGGGAGCTTACGATGTTAAAGACGCCGGAGCAGTATAAAAAGGGCGTGGGCTTCTATGCGGCGCGGAGCACCTTTTTCTTCCCGGAGGAGGAAATGAGCGATGAGGAGCTGCTCGAATTGATCGACTTCCGGAAGAAGAGAGATTACAGCCTGCAACAGCTCAATGCGGAAAAAGCGTCGGAGGAAATGGAAGCAGAGCGGGCGCAGGGAGAAATGGCAGAGGAAGAAAGCGCTTCGGAAATTCAGACCACGCAGGAGCGGACGGCAGAGGATCAGCCAGCCTGGAAGGATGCCGGAGAGAGCATGGCAGCGTACGAGGGTCAGATGGGGATTCAGTGTATGGCAGCAGGCGCAGACGGACTTTATCTTGGCGGCTATAACCGGATCGAGTGGGTAGCGGCAGGAAGCGGCGCGCCGGAGACATTTTATGACGGATTTTCCGAAGAGGTGCAGATATCCTGTCTGTACGAGGCGCAGGACGGAAGCGTCTATGCGGGTGCGCGTTGCTTCACCGGGGAGGAGGAACAGCCGCAGTGGCAGGCAAAGATTTATCACTTTGGCAAGGATGGCGGTCTGCAGAGCAGCTTCTATGTGGGAGAACGAAAGAGAAACATTGTGGATGGACTTGCAGAGGATGAGGACGGCAATCTGTATGTGCACACCAGAATGGCAGAAGAGGGAGAAAATGCGTATCTGCGGATCTATGATAAAGAGGGAAAGCTGCGGGGAAGTGTGGCGGATGGAGCCTATGTCAGCGCGATGGTGCCCGGTATCGCAAGAGGCAGGGATGGCAGAGTTTACGTGGCGCTGAAAGAAAAGGACAGCGACCGGAATGTGCTGGCGGCGATCGAAAAGGATACCTGGCAGCCAGAGATCATCTGTATATCGGAGAAGGAATCGGACGATTCTGTGGAGATGCCATGGGACGCGATCGGTGTAACGGCAGACGGCGATTTCGTGTTGTGGAGCTATGATGGCATTGATATTTACCGTACGGGAGAGAAAAAGCCGGTGCGGGCTGTGGAGCAGTGGCAGCTTCCCTGCGGCGTGGAAGGGACAAGGTTCGCCTGTCTGGAAGATGGAACGGTGGTGCTGCTGGCGGCAGAGGGAGGAAGAATGAGAACCCTGACAGGCGGTGCGGAGATCTGGGAAAGAGATCCGGAGCAGATCCGATTCTATTATGTGGCGCTGCCTTAAAAACAGAAATAATTTTGCTCGGTCTGATTTGTCCGTTTCCCTTAAAGAAAATCTTCCAAAATGTCGATAATAAATTATAGAATTGCAGTCTGGGATGATGAAAAACAGATTGCAGGGAAGAACAGAAAACCCGGTACACGGATGTACGAGCGACATAAGGATATGGTGACAGATATGAAAATTTCAGAAGCAGCAAGTATGTACAGAGCACAGCTCAGCCAGCAGAGAAGCCAGAGAAAGGAATTGCTCGATCAGAAAGAAAAGCTCGAGAAGCAGACCGGAAACGGCAGGCAGAGCAGCCTTGGCGTGACGCTGGAGCTTTCCGAAGAATATCGGAAGCGGATGCAGGAGTTACAGGAAAAGATCGATGTTCTGAATGGTGAGATCAAGGAGAACGAAAAAGGTCTGGATCAGATCATTGAGACAGAAGTCGGTATTTTCAATGCGGAGAACAGCAAGCAGCAGGCAGACGCCATGAAAAAGTACGCCGAGGACATGGCAAAATGCCTTGAGATAGCCAGAAGGATCAGCAATGGCGACAAGGTGCCCGCCACGGATGAAAAGAAGCTGATGGACTTTAATATGGAAATCTACATGGCGGCTAAGAACATGGCAGTTATGAACATGGATAAGAAACACGAAGAGTACGATTCCCTATGGGGCGAGGAAGAGGAGAAGGAGTACGCCGATCCGCAGGAGGTCGCTTCTAATTCGGAAATCAACATTGCGGAACCCGCAGGCGCGCCGGCAGATGCTGCCGGAGAGCCGCAGACATAAGGAAACAAAAAGAAAGAGGCAGGAAGGACGGCTGGCAGGACAGAAATGTTGTTAGACGAGATCAGGGCATATCAGCCCTACAATGAGCAGGAAGAAAAGGACAGGGAACTGATATTGCACAGTCTGGAAACCCAGCCGGATATTTTTACAAGGGAAAACCATCTGGCACACATGACGGCGTCCGCCTGGGTGGTAAACGAGACAAGGGATAAGGTGCTGATGGTATACCATAACATCTATCATTCCTGGTCGTGGCTTGGCGGGCATGCAGACGGCGAAGAGGATCTTTTGCAGGTGGCGTGCAGGGAAGTACGGGAGGAAAGCGGGCTTCGCGACGTCCGTCCTGTGACGGAGGACATCTTTTCCCTGGAAAGCCTGACGGTAGACGGGCACTGGAAAAGGGGCAGCTATGTGTCCTCCCATCTGCATCTGAACGTGACATATCTTCTGGAGGCGGCAGAGTCAGAGCTGTTATCCGTGAAGCCGGATGAAAACAGCGGCGTCGCCTGGTTTTCGCTGGAAGAAGCGGTGGCGGCATCGACAGAGCCGTGGTTTCAGGAGCATATTTATACCAAGCTGAATGAAAAACTGCGGAAAAGGATATGGATGTAAGGAACGCTGCAGGACGATATACGGATAGAAAGGCGCATTTTGTGAATACATATTCATATAAATGCGCCTTTTGTTTATAAAATGCAAAATATAATGTATATTATTTAAAAACATTGCATAAAACTGCACTTGCAATCCGAACTGATTTATTGTATATTGATATATAGTCGTTAAAAAGGGAAAAACGATACAAAATCGGGTACCGGAAGGGAAGAGAGCATGAAAGTCATCGAAGGCGGAGTTACCGCAGCAAAAGGATTTGAAGCAGCCGGTGTGGAAGCTGCGATTAAATATCAGAACAGAAAAGATATGGCGATGGTATACAGTACGGCGCCCTGTACGGCAGCCGGTGTATTTACCAGCAATGTAGTCAAGGCAGCCCCGGTACTGTGGGACAAAGAGGTAATTGCCCATGCTCCATCCGTACAGGCAGTCGTGGTCAATTCAGGAATCGCCAATGCCTGCACAGGAAAACAGGGATATGACTGCTGTAAAGAGACAGCAGATAAAGCAGCAGAAGTATTAGGAATCCAGGCAGATGGGGTAATCGTAGCCTCCACCGGTGTTATCGGCTGGCAGCTTCCGGTTGACCGTTTACAGGCCGGAGTAGAGAAGCTTGCGGCGGCAAAGCAACCTACCTTAGAGGCAGGAACCCAGGCAGCGGAAGCCATTATGACAACTGACACCGTTTCCAAGCAGGTAGCGGTAACGATAGAGATTGACGGTAAACAGGTTACCGTAGGCGGTATGTGCAAAGGTTCCGGTATGATCCATCCGAATATGTGCACCATGCTTGGATTTATCACAACGGATATCGCCATTTCCAAGGAACTGCTGCAGGAAGCACTCAGCGAGGACGTGGTAGACACCTTTAACATGATCTCGGTAGACGGCGATACATCTACCAACGATACCCTGGTGGTGCTTGCCAACGGACTTGCACAGAATGAAAAGATCACGACGAAGAACGATGCCTACTATCAGTTTAAGGAGGCATTGCATTATATTGATACCACCCTGGCTAAGAAAATGGCAGGAGACGGAGAAGGTGCGACAGCTTTGTTTGAGACGAAGGTTATCCATGCTGCCTCCAAGGAAGAAGCACGTATTTTAAGTAAGTCTGTTGTCTGTTCCAGTCTGACCAAGGCGATGATATACGGTCATGACCCGAATGTGGGCAGGATCATGTGTGCACTGGGGTATTCCGGTGTGCAGTTTGACCCGGAACAGGTAGATCTGTACTGCGAAAATGATGAAAAGAAGATTCAGATCTGCAAAGGTGGTCTGCTGACCGACTACAGCGAGGAGGAGGCTTCCGCCGTGCTGGCAGCTCCGGAGGTTCGTGTCATTGTGGACATGCACCAGGGCGACGCAGAGGCAACCGCCTGGGGATGCGATCTGACTTATGATTATGTAAAGATCAATGCGGATTACAGAAGTTAAAAGAAGTCTTAATACAAATGATTGGTTTGCATAATATTATGGAATATTATAGCTGTGAGTTACACAAATAAGTAACCAGGCGAAGGACCCTTGCAGGACGCTGGTACTTAGTGGTTGTTCTTTGACCACTTATGTACCATTGCGTCCGGAACGGAGCGAAAGCGCGTCCGAGATGGTTCTTATTTGGGTAACTCACTATATATGAAAATAATTTGAGAAAGAACATATTCATAATAGAAACGAGGTTTATCATGGAACAGAAGGAAATGGACAAAATTCTCGGAAAAGCGGAGGTCCTGATCGAAGCGCTTCCCTATATCCAGAAATTCAACCGTAAGATTATCGTAGTAAAATATGGCGGCAGTGCCATGAGCAATGAAGAGTTACAGAAGAACGTTATCAAGGATGTTACCCTGTTGAAGTTGGTTGGCTTCAAACCGATCATCGTACACGGCGGTGGTAAGGAAATCAGCCGCTGGGTAGGCAAGGTTGGCAAAGAAGCAAAGTTTGTCAACGGACTGCGTGTGACCGATGAAGAGACCATGGAAATTGCAGAAATGGTTCTGAATAAAGTCAACAAGAACCTGGTCCGTATGGTGGAGGAGCTGGGCGTTAAGGCAGTCGGCATCAGCGGCAAGGACGCCCGCCTGTTACAGTGCGACAAGAAGTATTCGAACGGCGAGGACATCGGTTTTGTAGGGGATATCAAGAAGGTGGATCCGCAGGTATTGTACGACCTGCTGGAGAAGGACTTCCTCCCGATCGTAGCGCCCATCGGACTGGACGATGAATTCAATACCTATAATATCAATGCGGACGATGCCGCCTGTGCCATCGCAAAAGCAGTAGGCGCGGACAAGCTGGTATTCCTGACCGATATTGAGGGACTTTACAAGGACATCAATGATAAGTCCAGCTTCATTTCCCGTCTGACCGCTTCGCAGGCGGACGAGCTGATCGCCAGCGGCTGTATCGGCGGCGGTATGCTTCCGAAGCTGAACAACTGTACCGCAGCGATCAAAGAGGGCGTAAACAGAGTCCATATTCTGGACGGACGGATCGCACACTGCCTGCTTCTGGAGATCTTTACGAATCATGGTATCGGAACGGCGATCATCCGCGACCATGAAGAGATGGCAGAATAGGAAGAAAAAGCGTAGAGCGTACCTGCGGTGTCACGCCGCGGAGGATGGAAAGGCATGGTTAGCAGAGAATGAGCGAATTGATGAGCAGCTATATTGACGAGGCAGAGAAAGCGTTATTACATACCTACAATCGTTACCAGGTTGTTTTTGAAAAGGGTGAGGGCGTTCATCTGTATGATATGGATGGAAAAGAGTATCTGGACTTTGTATCCGGTATCGCCGTATTTGCCTTGGGATATCAGAATCAGGAGTATAATGATGCGTTAAAGGCGCAGATCGACAAGATCATCCATACTTCGAATTACTATTATAATATCCCGGCGATCGAGGCGGCGAAGAAGATCAAGGAAATCTCCGGTATGGACCGGGTTTTCTTTACCAACAGCGGTGCCGAGGCAATCGAGGGGGCAATTAAAACTGCCAGAAAATATGCTTATCTGAAGGATGGCACAACAGACCATGAGATCATTGCCATGAATCATTCGTTCCACGGCAGAACCATGGGGGCGCTGTCCATCACCGGCAATCCCCATTACAGGGAAGCCTTCGAGCCGATGATCGGCAATATCAAGTTTGCCGACCTGAACGATTTTGACAGCGTACTTGCCCAGGTAACCGATAAGACCTGCGCCATCATCTTGGAAACCGTGCAGGGCGAGGGTGGTATCTATCCGGCAACAGAGGACTTTTTACAAAAAGTAAGAAAGCTGTGTGACGAGAAGGACATCCTGATGATCTTGGATGAAATCCAGTGCGGTATGGGACGTACCGGAACGATGTTTGCATGGCAGAGATATGGCATCAAACCGGATGTGATGACAACGGCAAAGGCACTCGGCTGCGGCGTGCCGGTAGGAGCTTTCCTGATGACCGAGAAGGTAGGAGCCCATTCACTGGTAGCGGGCGACCACGGAACGACTTACGGTGGCAATCCACTGGCTTGTGCCGCGATCTGTAAGGTCATTGAGCTGTTTGAGAAGCAGAATGTACTGGAGAATGTAAAGGTAGTCGGTGATTACCTTGGAAAACGCTTAGACGAGCTGGTAGAGGAATTCGACTGTGTAGAGACAAGACGTGGTATCGGCATGATGCAGGGACTTGTGTTTAACAGACCAGTAGGCGATATTATCGTCAAAGCGATGGAGAACGGACTGATTCTCATCAATGCGGGAACCAATATCATCCGTTTTGTACCATCTCTTGTTATTACAAAGGAAAATGTAGACGAGATGATGGAAATACTCCGTAAGAGTATGAAGGAAATATTAGATTAAAGGAGAAAGATAGTGACTCTGAAAAAGAGATTAGGTATGATTCTGGCGATTGCGGTCGTTGCAGCGGGTATTTATGGCGTGGGAAAAGCCGGGATCACGATAAAGCAGACAGAGGAGACGACGGAAGAAGATTCCCTTTTGGGGCATCGGGAGACACTGTACCTTTGGTACACCGACGAAGCGCTGACCGATTACCTCGGAAGTGTGGCGCTGTCTTACAGCGAATCGCAGGACGAGGTGCGAGTCGTTCCGGTATATACATCGGGACTGGAATATCTGGAAACGATCAATCAGGCGTCGCTCAATTCCGATCAGGCGCCGGATCTTTATCTGATCAGCAACGACGCGCTGGAAAAGGCATATCTCGGCGGACTTGCCTCGGAGCTGCAGATGCCGGATGGCGCAAGGCCGGGAGAAGAGGTTTTTCCGGAGACGGCAGTGCATGCGGTGACTTATCAGGATAAGATGATCGCATATCCGTTTTCTTATGAGACAAGCTGCCTGCTTTTTAACAGGACTTATCTGGAGGACTGGGCGAGAGCGCAGATAGAGGCGGAAGCGGATACTGCGGCGGGAGAGGAAGCCCAGGAGCAGATCGATAACGGGGAGAATGTTCCGCAGGAAGAGGCGGAGCAGGATGAAAGCGCCGGGGCAGCCGCACCGGAGGATGCGGGACAGGTGACGAACGTTCCGGATGAGGAGGCAGTGAACGCCAGAGTGGAAGAGGCGCTGCCGGAGATCATCGATGATATCTTGTCCTTTGCGGATGTGTACGACGCGCCGGAGCAGGTAGAAGCGGTCTTTAAGTGGGATGTCTCGGATATCTTTTACAATTATTTCTTTGTGGGCGATGCGATCGACGTCGGCGGCGTGAACGGAGACCAGGCGGATTCCATCTGTATCTACAATGAGGATGCGATAAGGTGTATGCGGGTTTACCAGAGCCTGAACCAGTTCTTTTCAATCGACACGAAGGAGATCAGCTATGCGGGCGTTCTGCAGGATTTTATAGACGGAAAGATCGTCTACACGGTGGCAACCTCCGACGCGCTTGCGAAGATCGAGGCGGCGAAAGCAGAGGGAAACTTTGCGTATGATTATCAGGTGGTCACACTGCCGGATGTGAGCGCGGAGTTAAAGTCGGCGTCGCTTTCCGTGACACAGAGTCTGGTGGTCAACGGCTATTCGTCGAAGAAGGATCTGGCGAACGATTTTGCGGTCTATCTCACGGAGGGCAATACGGACGATCTGTATACCAGAGCCGGCAAACTTCCGGTATACACGCAGGGAACGCTCTATGAGGACGCGAATCTTGCCGCGTTTCAGAAGGAATATGCGGTTTCCGTGCCGATGCCAAAGATGATCGAGACAAGCAATTTCTGGGTAGAACTGGAGATCGCCTTTGCCAAGATCTGGGACGGTGAGGATGCAAACAAGGACCTCAAGGCGCTTTCCGAGAAGATCATGGGACAGGTGCTCGGCGAAGCATATACGGAGGACTATCTGGATGTTCCGGTCGAGGAGAGCCATGACAGCGAAGAAGGCGATATGCCGGAGAGCGAATAAACGCTGTGACGTAACGTCGGAATAAAAAAGTGAAAATGAGGATATGATAAGACAAGGCAGAGAGTGCTTTGTCTTATTTTTTCTGATGCACACAAACGCATATGGCGGGAGAACGGAAGGAGAGCTTATGTTTGGGATACTGATCGCATTGTTGTCGGGAGCGCTTATGAGTATTCAGGGCGTGTTTAATACGCAGGTCACGAAAGCGACAAGTATCTGGGTTGCCAATATCTTTGTCCAGTTCACGGCGCTTCTGGTGTGTCTGGCAGCCTGGCTGATAACCGACCGCAGTAGTCTGGAGGCGCTCGGAAAGGTGGAGCCGAAGTATATGCTGCTCGGCGGGGCGATCGGCGCCTTTATCACCTACACCGTGATCAAAGGAATGGAGGCGCTCGGACCGGCGAAGGCAGTCATGCTGATCGTGATCTCACAGCTCATCCTTGCCTATGTGATCGAGGTGTTCGGACTTTTCGGCGTGGAAAAGCAGCCGCTGGAGCTGCGCAGGGTGATCGGAATGGGAATTGCGATCGTAGGAGTTGTGATTTTTAAGTGGACATAACCCCTGATTTGTCTTACAATGAAAATACGATGCGTAGCGGGGACTTCCCGGACGGCCGAGGGTCGGAAAGGGAGACTATGCAGATGAAAAAAAGAAAGAGAAAATATCTGGCAGATACGAAAAAAATATGGCGGTATATGCAGGGAATCCTCCTGCTTTCGCTGGTGTTTTTGCTCGGCGGCTGCACCCGCAGGGACGAGCTGACGCTTGAATTGGAGCAGACGCAGAACGTGGAAGAGAGCAAAGGTGCAGAGCCGGAGCTTTCCGCGGAGGGCGGAGATACGGCGGCGCTGACCGGTGCAGAGCAGGAGATGGAATCTAAAGATCCTGTGCTGGCGGACGCTTCCAGTGCAGAGTTACAAAGCCGGGAAAAAGAGGAAACGCAGCCGGAGAAGATCTACATACATGTGTGCGGAGCGGTGGAAAGCCCTGGCGTCTATGAGCTGGAACAGGGACAGCGCGTCTGCGACGCGGTTCGTATGGCAGGCGGTTTTGCCGGGGACGCGGACGAAGATTATGTAAACCAGGCGGAGCGGCTTTCCGACGGGGCGAAGCTGGTGATCCCGACGCGGGAGCAGAGCGCGGCTGAGAAAGAGCGGCAGACCGCAGAGCTTGGTCTTGTGGAGCCGGAGACGACAGAAACGCCGCAGGATTCCGGAGAGACGCACGGAAGCGGGGAAAAGATCAACATCAATACGGCGTCCGAATCGGAGCTGTGTCAGATCCCGGGAGTAGGGACGACACGGGCAGCGGCGATCGTGGCATACAGGGAGGCGCACGGCGCGTTCCAAAAGACAGAAGATATTATGAAAGTGAGCGGTATCAAAGAGGGGACATTTGAAAAGATAAAGGACAGCATCCGGGTAGAGTAAAAGAGCCGGACGCGGTCGGCGCAGAATGGAGTATAAACAGAGGCAGGGGTAGAAATGGCACAGAGAGTTCTTGTGGTTGATGATGAAAAACTGATCGTGAAGGGAATCCGCTTTAGTCTGGAGCAGGACGGGATGCAGGTCGACTGTGCGTACGACGGAGAGGAAGCACTCGCGTATGCAAAAGAAAATACCTATGATATCATCCTTCTGGATGTGATGCTGCCGAAAATGAACGGGTTCGAGGTGTGTCAGCAGATAAGGGAGTTTTCCAGCGTGCCGATCATCATGCTGACGGCGAAGGGCGACGACATGGACAAAATCCTCGGACTGGAGTACGGCGCGGATGATTATATCACGAAGCCGTTCAATATTCTGGAGGTCAAGGCGCGGATCAAAGCGATCATCCGCAGGACCAGCAAGCGCACGGAGGAGAAGGAAAGCCCCAAGATCGCCGAGAGAGGCGAGATGCGTCTTGAGCTGGACAGCAGGCGGGTATATATTTCCGGGCGTGAGATCAATCTGACCGCCAAGGAGTTTGAGGTGCTGGAGCTTCTGATCCAGAATCCCGGCAAGGTTTACAGCAGGGAAAATCTGCTCCGGCTGATCTGGGGGAACGACTATCCAGGAGACGTCAGGACCGTGGACGTCCATATCCGGAGACTGCGGGAGAAGATCGAGGAAGTGCCGGGCGATCCGGTATATGTAAAGACCAAGTGGGGTGTGGGATATTACTTTGCTTAAAGAGAAGATACATAAAATCAAATTCTTGAGAAGTCTGAAAGTGAGGATCTTTCTGATCCTCCTTATCGTGGGGATGATTCCCTGTTTCTGTATGCGCTATGCGATCGTTCAGAACTACGAGCAGCGGGCGGTCAATGTGAGAACCTCTGACATAACCAACCAGCTCAAGATCCTGGCCAATCATCTGATCACTTACCATTATTTACAGGATACCTCCTCGGAGGTCATCAATGCAGAGCTGGATCAGCTTTCCAACCTGTACGACGGGCGTGTGCTCATCATCAACAGCGACCTTCGCGTTGTGAAGGACACCTATGGGATCAGCGAGGGAAAGACGATCATCTCGGAGGAAGTGATCCGCTGTGTGAAGGGCGAGAGCGCCAGCAAGTATGACCGGAAGAACGGCTATGTGGAGATGACGATCCCGATCGTGGAGACGATTCAGGAACCGCCTGACGAGGTGCCGGACGGCAATCCGGGCGTGGTAAAAGGCGTGATGCTGGTAAGTGCATCCACCGACAATATCGTTGCGACCATGGACATCTTAAACAGGCAGGCGCTGGTTGTGGAGGTGATCCTTCTGGTGATCCTTTTTGCGATGTCTGTCGTGGCGGCGAAGCTGCTTTTCCGACCGTTTGAAAAGATCACAGAAGCACTGAACCGGGCGCAGCAGGGCTATACGAACGATCCGATCTCCGTGACAGACTATCTGGAGACGGAGCATATCGGGGACGCTTTCAACAGGGTGCTCGGCCGTATGAAGATGCTGGATGATTCCCGGCAGGAATTTGTATCAAATGTCTCGCATGAGCTCAAAACGCCGATCACTTCCATCAAGGTGCTGGCGGATTCGCTGCGGACGCAGCAGGATGTTCCGGTGGAGCTGTATCAGGAATTTATGGAGGATATCGCGCAGGAGGTGGATCGGGAGGATAAGATCATCACGGATCTTCTGGCGTTAGTCAAGATGGATCGGACGGCGGCGGATCTCGATATTGCGCAGGTGGACATCGGACTTCTGGTGGAGACGGTGATGAAGCGCCTGCGACCGATCGCGATGAAAAGGGACGTAGAGCTGGTCTATGAGAGCGTGCGTCCGGTGACGGCGGCGGTGGACGAGGTCAAGATCTCGCAGGTGGTCTCTAATCTGGTCGAGAATGCGATCAAGTACAACAGGGAGCATGGTTGGGTGAAGGTCAAGCTGGACGCAGACCACCAGTTTTTCAGCATAGAGGTGGCAGATTCCGGGATCGGTATCCCGGAGGAATCGATCGAACACATCTATGAAAGATTCTACCGGGTGGACAAGTCCAGGTCCAGGGAGATCGGCGGAACCGGACTGGGACTGGCGATTACCAGAAATGCGATCCTGATGCACCGCGGATCCATCAAGGTTACGAGCAAAGAAGGGGAAGGCACGGTCTTTACCGTGAAGATCCCGCTCACATACATTGCCGTCTGAGACAGGGCTTTTTCGGCACGGACCGGAGAACTCTGCCCGCAAGGCGCGTGGGAGTGAAGAGGATGTTTGAGAAAAAAGAGACAGGCACAGTGAAAAAGAGAATACAGATAGTCCTGACGTTGCTTGGTCTGCTCTGCGCATTGACAGCGTGCGGACAGCAGGAGACGCAGCAGAATGGGAAAACCTACCAGATCTACTGTGTCAGCAACGACGAGGTCAAGCTGGTGAGCCATACTTATCAGACGCAGAGCGAGGATACGGCGGTCCTGCTGGCAGAGCTGCTCACGCAGCTTGAGACGATACCGGCGAAATTTGAGTATGAAGCGCCGCTCGACCGTGGCTTTCAGGTGGTGAACTACACGCTGGACAACGGGCTTCTGACGATGGACTTTGATGAGAATTACAACGGAAGAGAGACGACGGTGGAGGTGTTGTTCCGGGCGGCGATCGTGAGGACGCTGATCCAGATCCCGGGGATCGACTATGTGGCGTTTACGGTGCAGGGCGAACCGCTGACAGATTCTGCCGGCGTCGCCATAGGAATGATGGGCGCGGACACCTTCATTGAAAATGCGGGCAACGAGATCAATGCGTATGAGAAGGTGAACCTGCGGCTGTATTTTGCGAACGCGGATGGAAGCCGGCTGGTCGAGGAAAATCAGCGCAATGTGGTCTACAACAGCAATATCTCGCTGGAAAAACTGGTGGTGGAGCGACTGATCGCCGGTCCTAAGGCGGACGGAAGCTATCCGACGATCAACCCCGAGACGAAGGTGCTCGGCGTGACTGTGAAGGATGGGATATGTTATGTAAACCTGAGCGAGAACTTTTTAAGCCAGCCCTACAACGTGACATCCGACGTCACGATCTATTCCATCACCAACTCGCTCAGCGAATTGTCGAATGTCAATAAGGTACAGATATCCGTCAATGGAGAGACAAATCTTTTCTACCGGGAGAATGTCAATCTGGGGACGGTGTTTGAGAGAAATCTGGATCTGGTCGCAGACAGCGGTCAGGAGAGCGAATAACGGCAGATAAGGAGGAGATCGATGCGCAGGCCGGTATGTACAGTGGGGCTTGCATTTGTGGTGATTTTATTTGTTGTCATGCTGCGGATCCCCCACAGGGCCGCGACCTATGAAACGCTTGAGCGCGAGGAGGTCGTGGCTTTGGGGAACGTAGGATGGAAAGAATATCGAATGAGCGGCGGAGAGAAAACCCTTACGGTGTCTTTGGAACAAGTCATAGTTCTGAAACCGGAAAAGGCTCTCCGGGTGCAGAAAGTCCTGTCAGAGTCTGACACACAATTCAAACAAACAGTCATAACAAATACAGGTTATCAAGCGTTTATCAAAGAAATAACGGAAAACAGGCGCGAAGATTATGCGCTGGAGGGGACGCAGGAGATCACGGGGCTGATCGGTTATCTGGATGTGGAGCAAAAAGGCGGCAGCGTCCGGATGGGAAGCTGGGTTCTGCTGAAAGGCACGTTCCGGCCGATGAAGCACGCCACAAATCCGGGAGAGTTCGATGCGGCGGACTATTACCGAATTATGGGGCAGCAGGGGCGTCTGATGAAGAGCAGTGTGCTTGCGGAAAGCACGTTCTGCGATCCGTTCCGGGAGGGGCTTTTCCGGATCAGAAACTATTTTTCCCTGCTGTTGGAGGCGTGCTGCCCGGAGCGGGAGGCGGCTGTGATGAAGGCAATGCTTCTGGGAGAGAAGGGCATGCTGGATCAGGAGCTGAAAAGCCTGTATCAGCAAAACGGGATCATCCATATCCTTTCGATCAGCGGACTGCACCTGACGCTCCTTGGGATGGGTTTTCACAATCTGCTGCGAAAATGCCGGGTCCCGAAAAAGCTGAACCTGTTCGTGGCGACGGCGTTCATGCTTTGCTACGGAACGATGGTCGGGATGGGGGTGTCGGTGGTGCGGGCGCTCGTCATGTTCTCCTTTCAGATGGCGGCAAAGTATCTGGGAAGGACTTACGATATGCCTACGGCGCTGGCGGTTGCCGCGCTGACCCTGCTTTGGCAGCAGCCGTTCTATCTGGAGCACAGCGGATTTCTCTTTTCTTTTGGAGCTGTCTGTGCGATCGCTGTGCTTCTCCCCGCCGCGGCGGAAAATTTCCTGTGGGAACACAGGGCTCTGCGCGAACTGCCTGCCGGAGCGGTGTTGTCTGCGGGAACGCTTCCAGTCTATCTCTTTTTCTATTATGAATTTCCGCCGTATTCCATCCTTCTGAATCTTCTGGTGATCCCCTGTATGAGTCTGGTTCTGGTATCGGGAGTGCTGACGCTTGTAGGAGGCGCCTGGTATCTTCCGCTTGGGAGAGTATTTGCATGGCCGGCCAGAGGACTTTTGCTGCTCTATGAAAAAGGGTGCGAATTCTGTCTGCGGCTGCCGGAACACCGGTGGATCACCGGATGCCCCGAGGAATGGCAGATTCTTTTATTCCTGGTTATCCTGTGCATACTGGTTTACATAAATGAGAAGCTGCCGAAGCTCCTGTTCTGGCAGATCTTTCTGTTTGCGCTGCTGGTGCTGACCGGCCGGACACCAGATCCGCTTGAGATTCATATGGTGGACGTCGGGCAGGGAGACTGTATTCTGATCAAAACGCCGGAGCGGGAGGCGCTGCTGATCGACGGCGGCAGCACGGACCGGAAGGATGTGGATGTCTACCAGATTGTCCCCTTTCTGAAATACCAGGGGGTGTCCGAGCTGAAGGCGGTGGCGGTGACACACGCGGACAGCGATCACATGAACGGGATCTGCGGGATGCTGGAAAATTATCAGACAAACGGGATCCGGATCGGGATGCTTTTGTTGCCGGACATCGCGAGGGAGAGCAGAAACGAAAACTACCTTCTGCTCGAGGCGCTGGCGGCGCAAAATGGAATTCCGGTAGGGTATCTCGGCGCGGGAAAGCGGTTTGCGATCGGAGAGACACGCCTGACCTGCCTGCATCCCGCAGCGGGCAGCTATTACGCGGACGTCAACGCAGGTTCAACGGTGCTGTATGTGCAATACCGAAGCTTTACTGCACTGTTTACCGGCGATCTGGAGGGCGAAGGGGAAAGACAGCTTCTAGAAGAAATTAAGACGGAAGAAGGAGGCAATCTGCCGGTGACTCTTCTGAAAGTAGCGCACCATGGCTCCGGGGGATCCACCTCGCAGGAATTTCTGGAAAGGACTTCGCCCTCGCTTGCGCTGATCTCCTGCGGACGCGGCAATTCCTACGGGCATCCGCACGCGGAGACGATGCGGCGGCTGGAGGACGCAGGGACGGTCAGCTATACGACGATGAACTGCGGGGCGGTCAGTGTCTCCGTGAGCCGGCGGGGTCGCCTGCGGGTGAAGGGATATCTGGCGCGGGAGCCGTATTGACACCTTGTGGGAGTTTTGGTCAAATACCGGTTTCATACCGGAAAGAACTTTGCTATAATACAGGAGAATCCTGAATACAGGAAGAAGCCTGTCATACAAGAAATCCTGTGATACAGGAAAGAATATGGCGATGGAGGAGAAACATGCAGATCATATTGGAAAACGAAGAATTGAAAGTGACGATAAACCGCTTTGGAGCGGAGCTGGCAGGCATATTTGGAAAAAAACAGCAGAGGGAATACCTCTGGAACGCAGATGCAAAATACTGGAAGAGAAGCGCGCCGATCCTGTTTCCGTTTGTGGGAAGCCTGAAGAACAAGGAATACCGGTACGACGGAAAAACCTTTGCGATGGGACAGCACGGATTTGCGCGGGATATGGAGTTCGCGGTGGATTCCCAAACTGAGACGGAGGCGTGGTTTTCGCTCAGGGACAGCGAGGAGACGCTTGCAAAATATCCGTTTGCGTTTGTGCTCCGGATCGGCTACCGGCTGGAGGGAAGCACGATCCGCGTGGTGTGGCAGGTTGAGAACCCGGCGGATCAGAAAATGTATTTCTCCATCGGAGGACATCCTGCTTTTCTGTGCCCGCTAAAGGGAGAAGGCGAGCAGAGCGATTACTATCTGAAATTTGACACGAAGGAGCCGATCACCTATGGGCTTGTCGATGAAAACGGAATGATGAGCCGCAAGGAAGAGATTTTGCACACAGAGGACGGATATTGCCGTATCACGGAGCATATGTTTGACAAGGATGCGTTGATCGTCGAGAACCGGCAGGCTTCCTCCGTTAGTCTGTGCACCCCGGATAAGAAGGAATACCTCACCGTGACGTTTGACATGCCGCTTTTTGGCGTATGGTCGCCAGCGGGAAAGCATGCGCCGTTTATCTGCATTGAGCCGTGGTGTGGCAGATGCGACCGGGCAGAGTTCGAAGGCACCTTGGAGGAGCGTGAATACGGAGAATGTCTGAAGGCCGGAGAGACGTTCCGGCAGGAGTATGGGATCACGGTATCGTAGAATTCTGTAAAACAGAGGAGATTATCATGGAAAGATTTAAAAATCTCATAAAAAAGCATCCGTATCTTTCACAGATCGTCATAGCACTGCTGTTGGGATTGCTGATCGGGGCCGGACAGCAGCTTTGGATCGACTGGATCAATATACCGTCGGGGCTTGTCGTCGGAGCGGTCTTTTACGCACCGTTTGTCATATTTCCGCTGCTGATCACGATCTATGAGGCGTGCCTGCTTGCGGGAGTGTACGGCCCGCGGCGGGAAGAGGCGATGGCGTTTAGCCGCAGGATATCGGCGGGGATCTATGATCTGCTGATCCTGATGATCGCGGGAATTTATGAATACTTTTTTCTGCTTTTTTCGGAAGATGTCGTATGGAACGCAGGATGGGAGCAGCAGCTTTATAATGCGGAAAAGCATGCACCGCTTGCACCTGAGCACGCGTTGACCATCTACGTGATCTTTGCGCTGGCGGCGATCGGACTTTTCTTTTTGAAGGCGATCAAAGCGGGGGAAGTACCGCCGCTTGTCACGGTGCTGGCGATCGCGGCGACCTATCTCGGCGCTGTGGCGGAGATACTGCTGACCTATCAGGTGACGGATCTCACACAGTTGGAGAATGTCTGCCTGCTGCTGCCGCCGCTCAATTATTTTCTGATCCTGGCGCGGGAGATCCTGTGCAAGATGCGGGAATACGATGCGGCGGAGAAGCGGGAGGGCAGAATAGATAAGATTCCGTTTCTGGGAGCCTGCAACCGGCTTCTCAAGAGCTCAAAACGCTGGCCGCTTGCTGCGCTTTTGCTGATGTGGCCGCTGCTCGGTATCGTGATCGTGATCCTGCTTTTGTTCGGACAGGAGCCTTCCTCGGCGATCAAGGCGTTTACGGAGACCAGCGATTTCCGGCTGTCTACAAAGATCGCGCCGCAGAATCTTTACCGTGACGAGCATTATCTGTGCACGGTGGCGGCAGGCGGGGACAGGAAGATCGTCCGGCCGCTCCGCAAGGGCGTGCGGCATGGGCATGAGGTGATCGTGAACCGTCAGCTCTGCGTAGCGAATGCGTTTGAACAGATCCTGGAGGAGAGGACGCCGGGACTGCACCGTAGGATCCGGAGATTTTATGACACCTATGGATTTCCGGTGGCAAAGCTGATCAAAAAAAGATGGATGGCGGATCTGGTCTATTTTATGATGAAGCCGCTCGAATGGTTCTTTGTGGCGGTGCTTTACCTCACGGAGATCCACCCGGAGGACCGGATCGCCCTGCAGTATACCGGGAAGGGTCTGCGGGATTTTGAGGTCTGAACACATGATTAAAATGGGCGCAGCAGGGTGCGCAGAAATGAGGATTACTATGTTTGATCTGAATGGAGTATGGGAAATGCAGAAAGACGGGGAGGAGAGCTGGTATCCGGCTTCCGTTCCCGGAACGATGTACAAGGATCTGCTGGGAAATGGCAGGATCGAGGATCCCTTTTACGGGGAAAGTGAGTTCGCGGCAAGAGAACTGTCGGCGGATAACTACCGTTACAGAAGGAGTTTTACCGTTTCCGGTGAACTTCTGAAAAATGAGAAAAACGTGCTGGTCTGCAAGGGGATCGACACGCTGGCGGATATTACGCTGAACGGACAACCGATAGGACACTGTGAGAATATGCACCGTGAATACCGCTTTGACATTACCTCGGTTTTGCGGGAAGGTGAGAACGAGATCGAAGTGTTTTTCTATGCGCCGCTTGCCTTTGTGAGACAGCAGAACGAGCGAAAGCCGATCTGGGGCGTGGACACGACGGTTCCAGGCTATCAGTACATCCGCAAGGCGCACTGTATGTTTGGATGGGACTGGGGCCCGCAGCTTCCGGATCTGGGAATCTGGCGAGACATCTATATTGAAGAGATAAACGACACCAGGATCGACGCGGTGTACGTGAGACAAAAGGGGTATGATAAGACCTGCAGGCTGACCGTGGAAGTGAAAAACGAGTGCACCGGTGCGCAGACGCAGGCAGAGTTAGTCTGTGAGATCTATGCGCCGGACGGCAGCAGGCTTTCGGAGCAGAGACAGGGCTGCGGGGAGGAGAATACTTTTTCCTATACGGTCGAGGCACCCGAGCTGTGGTGGCCGAACGGCTATGGAGAGCAGCCGCTCTATCTGGTGAAGCTGCATCTGGAGAAGGACGGCAGGGCGCTGGACGAAAAGAAGGTACAGGTCGGAATCCGGGATTTCACGGTGGTAAGGCGCAAGGACATTTACGGAGAATCCTTCAGCTATTGCATCAACGGCAGGGAAATCTTTGCCAGAGGGGCGAATTACATACCGGAGGACAGCATTTTCGGCAGGAGAAGCGAAGAACGGACGAGAAGGCTTCTGGAGGACTGCGCAAAGTCCGGCTATAACTGCATTCGGGTATGGGGCGGCGGGAACTATCCGGATGACTGGTTTTTCGACGCATGCGACCGGCTTGGTCTGCTTGTGTGGGAAGATTTTATGTTTGCCTGCGCGGTGTACGATCTGACGGATGCCTTTGAGGCGAATCTCCGGGCAGAGTTTATTGACAATATACGCAGACTCAGGAACCACCCGTCGCTGGGACTCTGGTGTGGAAATAATGAGATGGAGTCCGCGTGGGATGGCTGGGGACTTCCGAAAAATGAGAAGCTTCGTCAGGACTATCTGTATCTGTACGAGAGGATGATCCCGGATATCCTTGCAAAAGAGGATCCCGACCGGTTCTACTGGCCCTCTTCGCCCTCGTCAGGAGGCGGTTTCGAAGAACCCTCCAGCGAGGACCGGGGCGACGCGCATTACTGGGATGTATGGCATGGCAGGAAACCCTTCGAGGATGTGGAAAAGAAATATTTCCGCTTTTTCAGCGAGTACGGCTTCGTGTCGCTGCCGGCAAAGAGCACGCTCCGGAAGGTGATCGACGAGGATCAGTTCAATATCGTTTCGCCTCAGATGGAGACGCATCAGAAATGTGCCGAGGGAAATCTGACGCTGATGCACTATCTGCTCAGATATTATCAGAATCCGTCCGATTTCGACACGCTGATCTACACGACGCAGTCGCTGCAGGGCGACTATCTGGAGATGGCGATCCGTCACCTGCGTTCCCACAGAGAACGCTGCGCGGGCAGTACCTACTGGCAGGTGAACGATACCTATCCTACGATGTCATGGGCGACCATCGATTACTATGGAAGATGGAAGGGATCCCATTATATCGTGAAGAGAAGCTACCGGCCCTGCATAGCCTACGCGGAGCCGGATGCGTCCGGTACAGTGATGAGCGTCTATGCGTCCGGGGAACTGCTGGAAGCGAAGGAAGTGACGGTGTTTGCAGAGCTGATCGATCAGAAGGAAGGGGTGCTGCTGAAGCAGACGAAGGAGTGCGTGCTTCCGGCGCTTTCCTCTGTGGAGGCTATCCGGCTTGCGCTTCCGGCAGGCGATCTTTTCGCCGACAGAGAGCGCTATATCCATTATGGGATCCTTGTCGACGGCATGGTCGCAGATGAAGGAAACCGGCTTCTTACAGCGCCTAAGCAGTTTGCGTTCCGCGACCCTGCGCTTACGGCCTGCCTGCGGGAAAACGATGGGAAAGTGGAGATCGCGGTGAGCGCGGCGGCATTTGCGCGCCGTGTGGCGCTTGAGTTTGGAGAGCTGGATGTGCTGCTTTCGGACAACTATTTTGATCTCCAGCCGGGGGAGACAAAGACGGTGCAGATCGTAGAAGTGAGAGAAGGCGCAGGTGCGTCGGCGGAGAGCCTGAGAGAGCAGCTTCGCGTGTACAGCAACTATTCGGTAGCAAAGTGACCGTCTGGCGGGCAGTGAGTCCTGACAAAAGTGTGGCGAAAACGCCGGTTTTGTATTATAGTATAGGGTGTAATGCAAATATAATAGCAACGGAGGAAAGAGAGATGCTGGAATTTCGATATGATACACAGCTCCTGATCGAAGGAGAAAATCTGGATGAGGACGAGATCAACGATTATATCACAGAAAACTTTAAGGGAGACTGTCTGCTGGCAGTGGGCGACGAGGAGCTGATCAAGATCCATTTCCACACAAACGAGCCTTGGGATGTCCTGAAATACTGCGCAACGCTCGGAGAGATCTATGATATCGTCGTAGAGGATATGGACAGACAGGCGCGCGGGCTCAAGGGCTAGCTTTCGCGTGCAGGGACAAGTGCTTTTATGCAGAAGTTAAATGAAGAGATCAAGACGGGAGAGTTTCGCCAGGTATACCTGCTTCTGGGGGAGGAGGCGTATCTGCGAAACCAGTACCGCGACAAACTAAAAAAGGCGCTGCTGGGCGACGGGGACGCCATGAACTTCCACTATTTTGAGGGAAAGGATGTGTCGCCGGGCGAAGTGATCGATCTGGCGGAGACGATGCCCTTCCTTGCCGAGAGGCGTGTGCTGGTGCTGGAAAATACCGGGCTTTTTGCACATGGCGGGGAGATGCTGGCGGATTATCTCAAGGAGCCTGCACCGACGGCGTATTTCGTATTTGTGGAGGAGTCCGCAGACAAGCGGAGCAGGCTGTATAAGGCGGTCACCGCCAAGGGGCGTGCCGTAGAGTTCAAGACGCAGGACGAGGCGGTCCTGCAGAGATGGATCCTTGGGATCCTGAAAAAGGAAGGCATGAACATTACCGGGAGAGACCTCGCCTTTTTCCTGGAGAAAACCGGATCGGATATGGAGAATATCCGGGGAGAGCTGGAGAAACTTCTCTGCTACTGCATGGGAAGAGACGTCGTCACGGCAAAGGATATCGAGGAGATCTGCACGAAGCAGATCAGCAACCAGATCTTTGACATGATCAATGCGATCGCAGAGAAAAAGCAGAGAAAGGCGATGGATCTGTACTATGATCTTCTCACGCTGAAGGAACCGCCTATGCGGATCCTGTACCTGATCACCAGACAGTTTAATATGCTGTTGCAGGTAAAAGAGCTCAAGAACAGGGGCTGTGATGCGTCAACGATCGGTGAGAAGGTCGGACTGGCGGGATTTATTGCCCGCAAATATGTGGCGCAGGCGGCCAGATTCAGGACGGCAGATTTAAGGCGCGCCGTGGAAGATTGCGTGGAAGCGGAGGAAGCGGTCAAGACCGGAAAGATGAACGATGTGATGAGCGTGGAGCTTTTGATCGTGAGATACAGTGCATAGAGGTTTGTGTCTGAGCGCGTTTGACACAGACGAAGCGGAGAGAAAAGCGCGCAGAAACGGAAAAGAAGAATGACAGGAATTATAACTTTTGCAGTGATCATTATATGGCTGGTGCTGAGAAATAAAAACCGCGCCATAGGGGGCGGCAGAGATAAAAATATGCCCAATATGACGGTGACAACGGCGCAGAACAGCTCCGGACAGCGGACGAATACGCACACGATAGGACGGAGCGGCAGCACCGGAAGCTATCAGAAAGCGCCGGAGAAAAGAGACGCCGACGATGCGCGGGAGGATGGTCATTCCACCACGGCTTATCTGATGGAGAAGGCGGAGGCGGACGCCAGAGAGCACGCGAAGGAAAAGATGGAGGAGCAGAGGAGACTGCAAAATGCCAGAGGCGGTCTTGCTGTGGCAGAGCGACTGTACGACGGCGACCCGGTGCCGCAGGGAAAAAGATGTATTGTCTGCGGGTACTGCGGGGCAGAGAATCTGGTGCCGATGATGCCGAGAACAAGCTATAGCTGTTATTTTTGCAGGGAGCCACTTAAATAATGAAGTAGATGATAGGCAGCTAATTGTGAAAATAGAATTTGATACATAAATGCACAAGTGAATAACCATCTTGGACACGCTTGCGCTCCAATCCGAACGCAGTGGTACATAAGTGGCTAAAGGGCAGCCACTAAGTACCAGCGTCCTCCAAGGGTCCTTCGATTAGTTATTCACTTGCACATTTTAAGTAGAAAACACTGAAATTCACAATTAGCTGCAACATATAGAGAGGAGAAATAACTATGAGTATGATAGACCAGGTACGTGCCGAAATGGTCACGGCAATGAAGAACAAGGACAAGGAGAGAAAGGATTCCCTTTCCATGCTGTTATCTGCCTTGAAAAACAAGGCGATCGACAAGAGGGAGGACCTGACAGAGGCGGAGGAGTTCGAGGTAGTCAATAAAGAGATCAAACAGACGAAGGAAACGATGGAAACCTCCCCGGCAGACAGGACAGATATTATTGAGCAGTGCAGGAGCCGTCTGGCAGTATACCAGGAGTTTGCACCGGCACAGATGAGCGAGGATGAGATCAAGGCAGTCGTTCAGGAAGTGCTTTCTGCTCTTGGAATCGAGAACCCTACCGGTAAAGACAAGGGCAAGGTTATGAAAGAACTGATGCCGAAGGTAAAGGGGCGTGCTGACGGCGGTCTGGTAAACAAGATCGTAGGAGAACTGTTAAAGTAAGAGTGGGAGCAGCCGCCGGATAGAAAGGAATCAGTATGACAGCGTTTCAATTTCTTTTTAAAGATGGAAAAGACAAGGCACTTACTTTCAGCTATGATGATGGACAGGTTCATGACAGGAGAATGGTCAGCACCTTTGATGCCTATGGCATGAAAGCAACCTTTCACTTAAACAGTGGCACACTGGGGCAGATGGGTTATGTGGAACCGGAGGAACTGCCACAGTTGTATGCAGGGCATGAAATTGCCTGCCATGGAGTGACACATCCCTATTTTAACCAGTTATCTGCGGATATGATGCTGCGGGAACTGGCAGAGGACCGCAGGGCTTTGGAAGAATACAGTGGAAGACTTGTGCGGGGCTTTTCCTATCCTTTCGGGGAATATAACCAGACATTGTTAGCCCAGGCAAAAGCGGCAGGAATTGTCTACAGCCGCACGGTGGAAGCAACGATGCAGTTTAATCTGCCATCTGATTTCCTGTTATGGCATCCGACCTGCCATCACAATCAGGTAACCGAGGAACTGGTGGATGATTTCCTGAATGCACCGGAGTATCGGAACCTGTCTCTGTTTTATATCTGGGGACACAGCTTTGAATTCGCGAGGGAGGATAACTGGGACAGGATAGAGACTATCTGTGAAAGCCTGCAGGGCAGACCGGATGTATGGTATGCGACCAATGGCGAGATTTATGAATATGTTATGGCTATGCGCAGCCTGATAACTTCTGTGGACGGGAATCTGTTATATAACCCGACAGCCACAACCCTTTTCCTGGAAGTGGCTGGCAGGATGGTAACCTTGGAGGGTGGAAAAAGACTGGATATACGCAACTGCGTATCAGCCGGATAGATTACTCTTCAAAGAGATTTCTGAATTCCGTAGGCGTACAGCCTTTTACAATCTTAAACATTCTGATAAAGGCAGAGAGACTGGAGAAGCCCGATTGCAGGGCAACCTCGGTAATGGATATTTCGGGGTCTACCAACAGCTTCTCTGCCTGTTCAATTCTTTTTCGGTTCAGATATTTATAGAAAGAATTTCCGGTAAAACTTTTGAATAAGCGGGTAAAGTGGTATTTGCTGAACCCTGCCAGGGCGGCTACCTCGTCAAGGGTCAGGTCTTCAGTACAGTGTTCCTGGATATAGCGGCTGATGTAGATAAACTTGGCGGTGTATTCTTTTTGCTTGTTATAAGTCACATCGGCTTTGATGCCTTCGCCCATATATTTGCGCCCGATGAGGACGAACATTTCAATCAGTAAGGAGTAAATGGAGGCACTGACCAGAACGGAATCACTGAAATATTCCTGCTGGATTTGCAGCATCAGGTTTTTGAGCCTGCCGTGGATATCCGGGGCGTTATCAGCGGTAATGAGCAGGGTCGGCGGGATGCTGTTCAGTACGGATTCCAGGTCGGAAATGTTATGCAACATGGAAAAGTCTGCCTGAAAAATAAGCCGTTCTCCCTCCACCGCAGACATGCTGTGAATGACGCCGGAATTGATGAACAGAATATCTCCTTCATTCAGACAGTAGGAAGTGTTCATGGAGTCTACATAATAAATGTTTTTTAAGGGCATAAGCAACTCGATAGGCGTATGCCAGTGGGAAGGATAAGACTCGAAATCAACATTGTCGTATAACATAAATCCCTTTATTTCTTTAAAATTCACGGTTTCCCGAATGCCTTCCAGTGTTTCAATCATAAAGAAATCCTCCTTTGTTATATAAATGGGTCAAAATTGTTGTTACAGATAAAAGTCAAAATGGTTCTATGCAAATATCAAAAATTGCGATTTTGAAATAAATATTGCTAATTAACACACAAAAATTGCTTTTTATAAAACCTATAATATCACATTATTTTGGAAAAGAACAATAATTATAAGACAATTTCAATATAAAAATACACTTTATTTGCAAATAAAACAAAAAATGCACAAAAAATAATATTCAAATAAGTGAAAAACATACAAAAAGCCTATAACAACAATTATTACAATAGCAATATTTGATAGTTAATAAGCAACTATTTTAAAGATTCCATAAGACCACTTTGCTATGCTATAGGTGTAACAAACAAAGCAACAAACTTATCAAGGGAGGATTACAAAATGAAGAAAAGAGTATTATCGGTATTGCTTAGTACCACCATGGTTGCTTCTTTATTGGCAGGCTGCGGAAGCAGTTCATCAGAGCAGGCGGCAGACACCGGTTCATCAGAATCTGCTACAGCAGCGAGTGATGATACAGGTTCATCAGAAGCGACAGATACGGCAGCTGCTGACGGCGAGGTACAGGAAATTACATGGATGTTCTGGGATGACCTGAACGCAACAGAAGATTTGATTTCTTTGGGATATAAGGATACCGTAGACAGATTCAACAAAGATTACGAAGGCGTTTATCATGTAACACCGGTAACAACGAATCTGGAAGAGTATTACACCAAGTTAAATGCACTGGTTGCTTCCGGACAGACGCCGGATGTCTTCATCGTAAGCCCGGGACCAAACCTGGATGTTTATGTAGAGCCTGGTGTAACGGCTGACTTAACCGATTATCTGAAGGCAGACGGCTGGATGGATACCTTTAACGGTGGCGAAGGTGCTTTCTCACAGCAGACATACGATGGCAAGATTTACGCAGTTCCGCTTAATATTGCAGCAGCATGTGTCTTCTATAACACAGAAATGTTTGCCAATGCAGGAATTGATACCATGCCGACAGACTGGGACGGCATGTTGGATGCCTGCCAGAAATTGCAGGATGCAGGATATACACCACTTACTATTTCTGCAGGAACCGCATGGTGCTTATCTATGCTTTGCGGATACCTGTGTGACAGTGAAGGGGTTGACATAGATGCATTAAATAACGGAACCGCATCCTGGTTAGATGACAACGTTGTTACAGCTACCAACAAGATGCTTGAGATTTCCAAGTACTTCCAGCCTACAGCAGCAGGCGACACTAACGATGTTGCTACAGCAAACTTCTACAATGAAGAAGCAGCTATGCTGATTCAGGGTTCCTGGGCAATCGCACAGATTAACGGTTCCAACCCTGCATTTGAAGACAAGTGTGGTGTATTCGCATTCCCTGGAACAGACGGAAGGGTTATCGCAAAATCTGACAGTCTTGCAATGAGCTCTACAACAAAATATCCGGAAGCAGCTATCGCTTTCATGAAATACTTTACAGATGACACAGCACAGAAATATACAGCAGAAATTGGTGGTAAGATTCCTGTAACAAATGTTGCTTATGATGAATCCGTTGCACCGAAACAGCTTTCCTATGTTATGGATGTATTTGGCAATGCAAAATCTACATTTGGATTCTACAACGAATCCCTTGCTTCTACAGAGGCAGGCTCCACCTTCGATGATGCTATGGTTTCCATCTATCTGGGAACACCGGTAGAAGAGGGCTTGCAGACTATCGAAGATTTCTACACCAACAATGTCTGGAATAAATAATACGGACAGTTTTAAGAAGTCAAAGCGGGATTGGAAAAAATCCGGTCCCGCTTTTCTGACTAGAATCCGGAGGGGTACATGGATAAATTATTAAGAGATAAAAAAGCGATTACCATTTTTGTGGCACCGGCGTTTCTTTTGTTTACTTTTGTTTTATTTATTCCGATTTGCCAGTCGGTTTACTATTCCTTATGCAGCTATGATGCGCTGACAAAACCGGAATTTATTGGATTTGAAAATTACAAGCAGTTGCTTTTAAATGATAAAACGATGAGGATTGCGCTGAAAAACTCCATGTTCTTTATGATATTCTCCTGTGTATCACAGTTGGTTATCGGTCTTTTGCTGGCAGCATTCCTTACGAATATAGAAAAAGGAAGAAACTTCTTTAAGAATGTATATTACCTGCCATGTGTACTGTCATCCGCAGCATTAGGACTTTTGTGGATGTTTATTTTCAGCCCGAAGCTTGGTATTAACCAGATTTTGGCACAGTGGGGAATTCAGGGACCATTGTGGCTCATGGATGTAAAAGGTTTTATCAATCTGCCCATGAAAGTAATTGCATTCGTAGCATTATGGCAGTATGTAGGACAGTCCATGATGCTCTATATGGCACAGATTTCCGGCATCGATAAGAGCCTGTATGAGGCATCTTATATTGACGGTGCCACGAAGCCGAAGGCATTTTTATATGTAACATTACCGCTGATTCGTCCAATGGTGGCAACAGCGATGTCCTTAAACTGTATCGGTTCCCTGAAATTCTT
>OIZL01000545.1_pt1 | contig 27171 bp, 26 predicted proteins | sample 1588541 | NCBI WGS metagenome assembly OIZL01 (sample SAMN03283285) | human gut metagenome | biome: human-associated habitat; material: feces | host: Homo sapiens | place: Peru | collected 2012 | reverse complement strand
GCCACGTCGCTTCGCTCCTCGCAATGACACGAACGGTAGTTTTTTGACACACTCACTCGAAGCGGAGTGCACACGCACTCCGCTTCAAGGTTTATAAAGGCCCCCTGCTTTCTCACAACGAAAGCAGGGGGCCTTGTCTTATTCACCATCACGCCGGTGCGGTTCGACCGGCGGGCTGCCGTTAAACCGAAAGGCGGAGGCGGGGTTCGCGGAAGAAGGTATTGAGGACGAACAGCGCCGCGCCGAGGGCGGAATCGGCTTCCTTCTTCTGGTCGGTGATGATCGTGGCGGGCCTTTGCAGATAACTGGAGCAATAGAAGCTGACCGCGTCGCGGATGCTGCGGGTAAACACATGGTCACTCGGGCAATGCAAATCGTCGATAACGATCGTTGCGATGTCCAGCGTTTTCACACAGTTTGCAAGGGCAATGCCGAGATAAGTTCCCGCCGTTTTCAAGATCTCAACTGCGGCGGAATTGCCGTCGGCAGCCAGCTCAAGAATACGATCGAAATCCGCGTCGGGACTGCAATTATCCGCCTGATGGTACTTGTTCACGATCGCCATTTTCGAGGCGACGGTTTCCAGACAGCCGCGCTTACCGCAGACGCAGAGATCGCCGTTGATGTCCACCGTCGTATGGCCGATATAGCCGGAGTTGCCGAGGCAGCCCTCCTCCAGCCGGCCGTTGCGGACGATCGCCATACCGATGCCGGTACGGTAGGCAACATAGAGAAAATCCTTATCCAGCTCCGGCATACTCGACTGTGCCGCCAGCGCAAGCAAGTGCGCGTCGTTGCGGACGTAGATCGGAACATCGCAGTACTGTCCCAGAATCGTCCGCAGCGGTGTTTCATTCCAACCGTTGATACGCGAAATGATACCGGACATATTTTCATGCATATCGACCGTACCGGGAATGCCCAGGCCGATACCGATGATATTCTCCCACGTCAGCTCCAGTGCCTCCAGCGCAGCGCTGATGTTGGCAATCAGCAGATCGATGACCTCAGTTTTGTCCATGCCAAACGGACAGGACCAGCACGTCGAATAGCGGATCGCGCCGGAAAGATCGGTGATTGCAAGGTGCATCGGTGGAAATTCAAAGTCGATGCCGATGGCGAAGTGATGCGTGGTGTCGATGGCATAAAGCGCGGGCTGACGACCGACGGTTGCCTCTGCAAAGCCGACGCGGCGGATAATATTATCGTTCAGCAGCCCTTCAAGAATACTCAGCACGGTGGGACGGCTGAGGTGGGTGCTATGGATCATTTCTTCGATCGTCAAGGCCTCGGATTTCCGCATCAAATCCAAAACCAGACAACGGTTGGCAGATTTAATTGTATGTGTGGTATTGATGCCGCTTTGCATTGCCGCACCCCTTTCGTGAGGTTTCCGTGCTTCTATTATATCAACATGGTTAATATATTGCAAGTCCCAGCGGCAAAGAAATATCAAATCGCCTGCGCCAACGCAGCCGCCGCTTTATTTTATATAGATGTATGACAAAATTTCCGGAAAGCTATAACTGTAGCGCGGAAAACCGCCGCAAAAATTGCGGGGTTTGTGCTGACACGCTGCGCAAGCAACGCGTTTGCGGCAAGGGCTTCTGCGTTGTCCCTCCGTTCTCCGTTGAAAAATCTCGGAATTATTTTCAATTTTTGTGAAAAATAGACAAAAATCGCATCGATATTTTTACAAATAAGATTTGCAAAATACATTGACAAAATTACACCGTGGGCGTATAATGAGGACACTAAAGCTGATGCACCGGCACGGCAGAGAAGGATGGTCCACCATGGAGAAACTCTATTTCGGCGTTGAAATCGGCGGGACAAAGCAGCAGATCGCCGTCTGCAACGAACACGGGCAGATCGTTGAACTACTCAGCGAGAAAATCGTACTGAGAAACGGAGCGGCTGATATTCTGACGTGGCTGAAAAGGAACATCTCCGTCCTGCGCGAGCGTTATCCGCAGGTCAGCGCGGTTGGCGTCGGCTTCGGCGGACCGCTGGAAACGCAGACCGGCAGGGTGCTAATCTCTGTGCAGGTCCCCGGCTGGAAGGACTTTGAGCTGAAAACTTGGTTCGAGGCAACCTTCGGACTTCCGACGACGGTTGTCGTTGATACGGTTGCCGGCGGCTATGCGGAGCTGAAGCTCGGCAGCGGCCGGAAAAGTGACAAGTTTTTCTACACCAATATTGGAACCGGCATCGGAGGCGCGTTGTTCGTAGACGGCAAGACCTGGGACGGCATCGGCTACGGTGCGGCCTTCCTCGGCAACACCTATACGGCCGACTGGACTGCGGACGTGACCGGTGCGGTCGATCGCATCGAGGCGCTGTGCAGCGGCGTTGCCATCGAGCGGCGGCTACGGTCGGACGGCTATGTTCCGCAGGATTCCCTTCTGCAAACACTCTGCGGCGGCGACCGCACCGCGCTCGACTGCCGGGTGCTTCGCACCGCGGCGGAGCAGGGCGATGCCTTTGCGCAGGAGGAGCTGGACCGGGTGGGCTACACCTTTGGCATTGGCGTGGCAAACGTCGTTTCCCTGCTGGGCGTGGATACGGTGTCCATCGGCGGCGGACTGGCCAATCTCGGCGAGTGGCTGCGCAAGCCGGTAGAAAAATACGCCGAGCAATACGTCTTTATCTCCGGAAAGGACCGCTTCAAGGTTGTCATCTGTTCCCTGCTGGACAACAACGTCCCCATCGGCGCCGCACTGTACGCCCGCGACGGCTTCCATGCGGTATAAAACCGATAGTCGATTATGGCAGCATCCATAATTTGCTATAAATCATGAAATCATAGGAGGAAAACAAATGAAAAAGCTACTTGCACTTCTTCTGGCGATCGTGATGGTCGTCGCGCTCTTCGCAGGCTGCTCCGATAACACGGACAAGCCCACCGACCCCGCAACCAATCAACCCACATCCGGCAACAACGGCCAGCCGAGCGGCGAAAAGACGGAAATCAACGTCGGCTTCTCCTTTGCAACGCAGGAAGGCAGCTTCTGGCAGGCCATTCAGATCCTGACCGACCAAGCTGCGAAGGACTACTACGAAGCGCACGGGGTGAAGATCAACATCACCTACACCGTCGCCGACAACGACGCGGGCAAGCAGCAGAGCGACATCAAGGACCTGATCGCCTCCAAGCCCGATGTCATCGTCATTGCGCCGATGGACTCCACCGCGATTCTTTCCAGCATCAAGGAATGCCACGATGCTGGCATTCCCGTCATCACGACCTCCCGTCAGGAGAACCCCGAAGCGACCGGCGGACAGCGCGCTGACGTCTTTGTCGGCTTGGACACCACCGATCAGGCCTACACCACCGGCATCACGACCATTCAGAAGATGCTCGACGACGGCTACAAGCCCGAGGACATTCACCCCATCAACATGATCGGCGACCTCGCCGACGAGAACGCAGTCAACCGTTCCAACGGCTTCAAAAAGGCCTGCGAAGAAATGGGCGTTACCGTCCTGCAGGACATTCCCTTCGAGTGGGACACCACAAAGTGCCTGAACCTCCTGTCTGCGGCGTTGGTCGCTCATCCTGAAACCAACTGCATCTTCATCCCCAGCGACTCCCACCTTGCCTCCGCACAGGCGGCGATGGAGCAGAACAAAATGTGGCACAAGTATGGCGAGGAGGGCTACGTCTACCTCTGCTCACAGGACGGCTCCATCGAAGGTCTGCCCTATGTACGCGACGGCTACTGCATCGCGACCACCAGCTATGACCACTGGCCCGTTTCCCAGAAGGTCGTCGAGGAAATCGTTCTGCTCGCCAACGGCGGTACTCCCGAAAACGCCGTCGAGATGATGTCCGGTCGTGTTGTCACGCCGGAAAACATCGACACGCTCGAAAACCTCTGGGGCATCATGCTGGCCAACTGATTGGCTTTCCCCTTTCGTATTGATAGAATCAGCACCGCAGGCAAATCGCCTGCGGTGCGCCATAAGGTGATAACTGATGCAAACCAATAAATTAAAAGCGATTTCATTAAAAAATCGAAAAACACGATCGGCGCTTAGCGTTGCAGCAGTGTTCTCGGTGCTTCTGGTGCTGCTGGCATTTTTTGTGCCGCAGTTTTACAGTGTGACGAACTTTTCCAATATTCTGGAGCAATGCTCTACCATCGGCATCCTTGCCGTTGGTATTTCCTTCGTTCTGGTCGGCGGCGGCATGGATATTTCACTGGCCTCCAATCTCTGCTGCTCCGCAGTTCTCGGCGGCCTTGTCATGAAAAATGTGGGCAGCATTCCGCTCGGTATCGTCGTGATTTTCGGCACGGCGCTGGCCTTCGGTGCCTTTAACGGCATTGCGGTCGCCTACTTCAAGATGGTGCCGTTCATCGTCACGCTCTCCACGCAGGTGCTGGCGACCGGTCTCGGCGTGCTGCTCAGTTCGTCCAAGAGTATTTTCGGTATTCCGGAGGGCTTTTTGAATGCGCTGACGATCAGCATTGCCGGCTTCCCGCTCGCAATCTACGTCCTGTTCGTGATGGTCATCCTCTACTGGCTGATTCTCAACCGCTCCGTGCTCGGCAGAAAAATTTTCTCCGTCGGCTCCAATGAAAATGCGGCAGTCGTCAGCGGTATCAACGTTCGCCTGATCCGAATGAGCACATATCTGTTTTCCTCTCTTTGCTCGGCGATCGTTGCGGTGCTGCTGACGGCGCGCCTTGGCTGTGCGTCGATGCAGATGGCCTCCGACAGCACGAATATGGATGTCATGTGTTCGGCAATTCTCGGCGGTGTCAGTCTGTCCGGCGGCAAAGGCAGTGTCTGGGGCGCTTTTCTCGGCGCGTGCTTCATCGTCGTATTCAGCAATCTTGTCAACTTAATCGGCATTGGGTACTATCCGTCCTTGATGATCAAGGGTGCCGTCGTCGTCCTTGTCACCTGCTGGGATGCGAACCGTTCCAAGCGTTAAGGAGGGAGCAAGGATGGAACAACAAGCCTATCTGGAGATCAAAAACGTCAGCAAGACCTTCCCCGGTGTAAAAGCGCTTCGCAACGTTTCGATGCAGGCCTATCGCGGCGAGGTTCTCGGTCTTGTCGGCATCAACGGCGCGGGAAAATCCACGCTGATGAACGCACTTTCGGGCGTAATCGCCATTGACGAGGGCGAAATCTGCATCAACGGTACGCCCGTCCATATCAAAACCCCCGCCGACGCGGAACGCTGCGGCATTGCGACGATCCATCAGGAATCGATCGCGTTCCAGTACATGAGCGTCGCGGAAAACCTTTACATCAACCAACTGCACCGCTTCACAAAATGCGGCAAGCTCAGCTATCGGGCCATGATGGCACAGGCGCGGCGTGACCTCGGCGCGGTGGGCTGCACGATCGATCCTGCGGCCCCGTTCTCGGAGATCACGATCGGTCAGCGGCAGATGGTCGAAATTGCCCGTGCGTTGAATGCCGGGTCCGACATCGTTCTGTTCGACGAGCCGACCTCCTCGCTGACCACGCCGGAAAAGGAAATTCTCTTCTCCCTCATCCGCCAGCTACAGGAGCGGGGCAAGGTCGTCATCTATATTTCGCACTTTTTGGACGAGGTTCTGCAAATTTGTGGCCGGGTCGTCGTAATGCGCGACGGCGAGATCGTCTGCCAGCGGCAGCGTTCGGAAACGTCGATCGCCGATATTGCCGAGCAGATGGTCGGCCATAAGGTCCGATCGCTGGAGGTGGACTTCCATGTCCGCGAGGATCGCCCCGTCGTCGCCGTCCGCAATATGAGCGTCGGCACGAAGGTACAAAACGTCAGCCTTACTGTCCACGAGGGCGAAATTCTCGGGCTCTGGGGCCTGCTCGGCTCCGGCAGAACGGAGATCGTCCGCGGTATGCTGGGATTGGATAAGCGCAATACCGGTGAGATCGATTACTATGAACCGAACGGTACCTGCCGCCGGATTCGCGGACGCGGCCTGCTGGACCTGTGCGGCTATATTACCGAAAGCCGGCATTTTGACGGTCTGTTCCTCAAGCTGCCGGTCTATCAGAACTTCTCCATGCCTCTGCTGCGGCGCTTCTGCAACAAGCTGCGGCTGCTGCTGACCAAGCGGGAGAAGGCAGCCATGAAGCCGTATATCGAAACGCTGGAGATCAAGCTCCCCGGCGTAGAGGCGGCCTCAGAACAGCTCTCCGGCGGCAATCAGCAGAAGGTACTGATTGCGCGGTGGCTGAATAAAAACGAACGGTTCTATATTTTCGATGAGCCGACACGCGGTGTCGATGTCAACGCAAAAGCACAGATTCACCAGCTCATCCTTGATCTTGCAAGCAAGGGCAATGCGATCATTGTGATCTCGTCCGAGATTGAGGAATGCATGACGCTCTCCAGCCGCATTGCGATCGTTCGCAAGGGTACGATCGTTGATGAGGTCAAGCGGGAGGCTGCCGTGGAGCATAAGCTCATGGAGCTGTGCATGGAAGAGGAGGCGGTGTAGGATGGAAAAGAACAGAGCGCTTGCACGGAAAAAATTCAATCCGATCAACTATGGCGTCTATATCATCTTCGCGCTGATTCTGATCGTCTTTGCCTCTATGAGCAAGGCGTTTGTCAGTTTGGGGAACCTCTCCATGCTGATCTCCAATTCCGCCTCGCTGATGGTGGTCTGCACGGGCCTGACCTTCGTTATCATCACCGGCGCGCTGGACCTGTCGGTCGGCTCAACGCTGCTGCTTTCGGGCATGATTATCAATTTGCTCGTCGCCAAGGGCATCGCGATTCCCCTCGCGATTCTGGCCGCCGTTGCCGCCGGTACGCTCATCGGCATCATCAACGGCGTGATTGTGGCAAAGCTGCACGCAAACGCTTTCCTTGTAACCTACGGCACGCAGATTGCAATGCGTGGTCTGGCTTTGACAATTTCGGGCAACGCCTCCATTTTTACGGACGCAACAATCAAGGAATTCTTCCGCACGGAGCTGCTCGGACTGCCGCTGTACGTGTTCATTTCCTTTGCCCTTCTGTTCGGCGCACAGTTTGTTCTGCGCTACACGACCTATGGCCGCAAGGTCATCACCGTCGGCTGCAACGAGGCCGGCGCAGAAAAGATTGGCATCAATACCCACGCCATTCGCATTTCCGTATTTGCGCTGTCCGGCCTCTTTGCGGCGCTGGCGGGTCTGGTCAGCGTGGCCAACGTCGGTAACTGCACCCCTTACACCGGCAGCGGCGTGGAATTCAACGGCGCAGCGGCAATCCTAATGGGCGGCACCAGTATGTACGGCGGCAAAGGCTCGGTATTCCCGGGAACGCTCATCGGCATTTTCCTGCTGCAAACGATGGAAAACGGCCTTACCGTCCTCGGCGTGAATCCGTATTATCTGTCGCTCGTGCGCGGCGGGTTGATCTTCATCGCCATGTTTGCCGATTCCATTAAAAACAAGAGAGCATAACAGGGATTGTATCGAGCGCCACGCAAGAGAGCCGAAAAGCACGACGTTCCTCATACCAAATTTAGCATTAGACTTTTTATAAAGGAGAACAAGCACTATGGATTTTGCAAAGATCATCGAAGAAAAAATCGCCGAGCTGAACGCCGATACGAGCGAGCCGAAGGAATATCCCGTGCTGCTGCCGCTCGGCAAGTACTGCGATCACACCGTGCTGCGCGCCTATACGCCGAAGCACATTGTCCGCCAGTTCTGCCAGGAAGCACGGGAGCATAACGGTGCATCCGTGTGTGTCAACCCCGTCAACGTTGCTCTCGTTCATAAGGAGCTGGAGGGTACGGGCATCTGGACAGCCTGCGTTGTCGGCTTCCCGCTCGGCGCAAATCGTCCGGAGGTCAAGGCGCTGGAAACGAAGCTCGCCATCGCCGACGGTGCAGACGAGATCGACATGGTCATCAACATCGGCTCCCTGCGTGATAAAGATTATGAGATCGTCTACAACGACATCAGGGCGGTCGTCGAGGCTGCGGCGGGCAAGATCGTGAAGGTCATTATCGAAACCTGCTATCTGACGCGTGAAGAAAAAATCGCCGCCTGCGTGCTTTCCGAGCTGGCGGGGGCAGACTTCGTTAAAACCTCGACCGGCATGGGCACCGGCGGCGCAACGGTCGCAGACGTGCAGCTCATGAAGCGCGTGGTTGGCGACCGGATGCAGGTCAAGGCCTCGACCGGTATCATGAACCGCGACGACGTGATCGCAATGGTCAAGGCCGGTGCCGTCCGCATGGGTACCAGCCGCCTTGTCCAGATCGACACCGGAGACAACAACGCCTACTGCGCCTCGAAGGACAACCAGCCGCCAAAGTTCGACTAAACCCGGTATATCAGATGCGCACAAGCTAAATACAAATCGGAGGCAGGCATTTTGCTTGCCTCCGATATTTTATTAAAAGATAGGGTACATTCGTGTTAGGTCCTCGTTATAAACGACTTCCCGTTATTGTCTTTCCGGACCTTCCGGTTGGGTGGGAAGGGACTGATTGGCTTCGATATATTTCCGGGGGTCATAGCCTTGCTCTAAGCATAGCTGGATATGCCGTTCATTTTCGCGCCTGCATTTATAGAGGAATGCTTTGACCGCATCCGAGGGATAGCCCGCTTTGTCCAAAATCGTCAGGATAGACTCCGGCGGCTGAAGGAGGATCAATGAGCGATATAACGCATATGCTTCAAAGCGTTTTCGCACAGTATTTGCGGACAACTCCGGATTTTCCGTGTCCTCATGCAGAACAGCATCAAAATATTTCAGCGTATCGCTGAAAAATAGCTCCACGATCTCATCAACACATTGTAAAAAAGGTCGCGTATCCATTTATCGTCCCTCCGTAGAAATATTTTGTAATTTGCTATTCGTTGTGCGTAGCTTTCATCATAGCAACGATTTTTTTACAATCGTCACTTTCAAAGAATTTGCGTTTTACTGAGATTTGCAGCAAGCGGCTTGCATTGGCACGGATGTAATCCTGCGTAAAATCGATCACGCAATTCGGCAGCGGCTTTTCCAGTGTGGAAACAACGAGATCGGTATTCATCTTCACGGTGTAGCGCTCGAGACGTGTGATTTGATCTGCACGATTTCATATTCCCTGTTATTATACTGTTTCTTAACGAGTCTGTCAAGCGCGGCTGGAGCGGTACAGCAGGCTGTGTTTTTCCGGATTTCAGGCGGTGCATAACAGAAAAAACCGGAGGGGCTGCGGCCTCTCCGGTTTTTGGTGTTACTTTATTCTGCGGCTTCTTCTGTCGCCTCGTCGGCAGCTTCTTCCGCCGCCTCGTCGGCAGATTTTTCGGGGTCCTGCGGGGCGGCGAGGGCCTCGAGCTGGTCGGCTTCCTCGGCGGAGGCTTCGCCGCTGTAGGCGGCCTTTGCGTCGGCGATCTCGTCCTTCAGGGCGTTGATCTTGCGGTAGGATGTAGAAATTTCGTCGCAGATCGGAGCGTATTCGGCCTGGTCCGGTTCCTCGTCGGTCACGTAGTCCTTATAATAGACCTTGCCGAGGCGGGTGTAGGCGCGGCGGATCTTTTCCTGCTCCGCAGCGATCGCGAGCTTCTTCTTGGAAACAAACGCGACGTATTTCGCCGCCTTGGCTGCGTTTTGCGCCGCCTCAGTCGCCTTCTGTGCAGCGCCTGCCGCCATATCCTTCCATTGTTCCATTGTTGCCATGGTAAGTAGTCCTCCTTAGTTTTCAGGATGTTCTGTAGTTTCCGTATTTTCGGCAGGCTCCTGCGGAGCGCTGCGGTTGACCAGCATTTGTGAGCCGTCGGGGTGCTTGCGCCAGCGGACGAACGCGATGATGCCGAGCGAAATGACACACGTCAGCGCCGCCAGCACCTGGCTGACACGGAACGGCCCCCAGTAGAGGCTGTCGGTCCGCATTCCCTCAATCACGGCACGGCCGAGGCCATACCACGCGAGATAGAGCAGGAACACTTCGCCGTCAAATTTGCGTTTCTTCGACAAAAAGTGCAGCAGCAGCAGGCCCACGGCATTCCAGACCGATTCGTACAGGAACGTCGGGTGGTAATAGGTCCACTCGCCGCCAACGCGCAGGCCCATGCGCAGGAAGCAGTCGGTTTCGCCGCCGTGCGCCTCGCGGTTGAAGAAGTTGCCCCAGCGGCCGATCGACTGGCCGATCAGAAGGCCGAGGCCCGCGATATCGAGCGAGGGCAACAGCTTCGCGCGGCGCTTCGGGCTGCTGAGGAAATAAATGCCCAGCGCCAGCACCGCGCCGATCACGCCGCCGTAGATCGCAAGCCCGCCGTTGCGTATCTTAAAGAATTCATTCCACGGCGTTCCGTAGAAAATCACGTAATACAGGCGTGCGCCTAAAATCGCACTGGGCAGCCCGACGATCACGATGTTCATAATGTCGTCGCTCGTCAGGCCGAATTGCTTGCTGCGGCGCATGGCATAGACCACAGCCAGCAGCATACCGATTGCGATGATGAGGCCGTAAAATTTGATCTCAAAGTTCGTTCCCGGGATATAAAAGCCCGTCGGCGGGTTGATCTCGTCGATGCCGACACCGGGGAAGCTGATTGCAATTTCTTCCAGCAACATTTTAATCCTCCTTCGGCAGCACGGTGGCGAGGCAGGCCCGCTCCGGCCGCAGCGTTTCGTTCAAAAATTGCGTGACATCCTCCGGCGTGACAGCCGCGTAGGCCGCCGGGAAGTCAAAATACTCTACACCCTCGAAATAATACGCACAGATACGATAGCAGATACTTTCGAAGCTGTCAAGGCCTCGCATTCTTCTGCCCATCGAGGATTTTTTCAGCCGGTCGAACAGGGCACGGTCAAAACCGTCCTTTGCAAGGCGCTCCGCCTCCGCCGCGATGGCTACAGCCACGGCCTCCGGGTCACTGCTGTCGCCCTCCGCCGTGAGCAGGCAGGCATCCTTCACGCTTTCGTAGCCCACGGAGAAGCCGGAATCGATCAGGCCCTGCGCATACAGGCGCTCATACAGCGGTGAGGACTCGCCCGCGAGAATTTCACCCGCAAGGTCGCCGATAAGCTCGCGGCGCATCACGTCCATGCCCCGCTGTGGCGGCGCACACTTATAACCGAGTGAGAACGTCGGCATGGAAACGCTCATGCGGCGCTCGCTGCGGGTGCGAACGGGCAGCATCGTTTCCGCTGCACCATAGTCCCGCTGCACCGGCGCACCCTCGGCGGCGGGAACGCCCTCCTCCGCGATAGACCGAACCAGCTCTGCATCCACGTCGCCCACGACGCACAGCATCATATGGTCAGCGCGATAAAACGCCCGGTGGCAGGCCGTCAGCAGCTCCGGCGTGATCTCCGCGATGCTCTCGACGGTCCCGGCGATGGGGATGCGGATGGGATGCGAGCGGAACAGCGCCGCAAACAGGTCCTCGCCGACACGCGACTGGGCGTTGTCCTCATACATCCGGATTTCCTGCGCGATGATGCCGCGCTCCTTTTCGACGCTTTCCGGCGTAAAATACGGGGTCGTAACCATTCGCAGCAGGAGGCGCAGATTGTCCTCAAAGCGCTCCGTGCAGGAGAAGTAATAGGCCGTCATGCCGTAGCTCGTGAACGCGTTCGGGCTGCCGCCGTACTGCGCGAACAGCTCCATCGCGTCCTGCCCCGGCAGGTCGAACATTTTATGCTCCAAATAATGAGCAATGCCGTCCGGGACGCGGTGCCGCTTCCCGTCGAGGACGAAGGTCGTGTCGATCGAGCCGACATCCACCGCGAGGAACGCATATTTCCGCGCAAAGCCGGGCTTCGGCACGACGCGGAGCTGCAAGCCCGACGGCAGCGCTGCGGTGTAGCAGCTCTCGCCAAGGGCAGGATAGGTCAAATGCTTCATTGCGCTTCCCCCTTTAAGAAATAAACCGTGTCGAGCGCGAGCTTTTGCGCCGCCGCTGCCAGATCGGCTGCCGTCAGGTCCTTGAGCTTTTCCATCAGCGCCGGGATATCGTCGCCGCCGGTCAGCGCCAGACCCAGGTAGAAATCGTCCAGCTGCGCCGGCGCATCCATCGCAGCGCGAAGCGCGGAGAGTAGCTGCGTCCGCGCCGATTCCAGCTCGGCTTCGGTGATCTCGCCCCTGCGGCAGGCCTCCAGCTCGTTCAAAATGGCCGTCTGCGCCTCGTCGCGGCGCTCGACGGAAATGCCGGACGAGATGAGCATCACGCCCTTATATTTTTCGACGCTGGAGGAGGCATAGTAGCACAGCGAGCGCTTTTCACGTACGTTGACAAAGAGCTTGCTGGTCATGCCCGCGCCGAGGACGGTGTTGAGAAGCGTCAGCGCCGGGAAATCCGGGTTGGCGACCGTGATGCCCGTCCGGAAGCCCAGGACGAGCTTGCCCTGCAGCACGTCGAGCGTTTCCTCACAATTGCGCACGGGGTGGTCCACCGTCCGCACGACCTCCGTTCCGAACGGGACAGGCGCGTCAAATTCGCAGCCCGCAAAAAGCGAGGCAAACACCGCCGCCGCTTCCTCCGGCGAACGGCGGCCGGCGTAGAAAATCTCGATGCGCGAAGTACGCAGAAGCTGCCGGTAATACGCCCAAAGCGCCTCCGGCGTGATGCTGCGCACCGCCTCGACCGTTCCAAGACGCGGAACGCCATAGGCCTCGCCGCCGCACATATGCTCCAGCAGGCGAAGCGTCGCGTAGGTCCGCTTTTCGTTCAGCGACGATTCGATGGCGTTGACAAGATTCTGCTTTTCGCCCTCGACGAAGCGGGCGCAGAAGCAGCCGTTCTCCGTAAACGGGTGGAACAGGACCTCCTTGGCAAACGCGACCATCGGGCGGAACACCTCGTCCCCCTCCGGCAGAAAATCGTCCTCGATAAAGTCCGCGTAAAAGCCGGTCAGCTTGATCTCGCCCTTCTTGCGCACGAGCGTACCGAACGTTGCGCCGTACAGCTCGTCGAGCGCGGCGGAGATGCTGCCGATGTCCGGATACTGCTCCGTCGCCCGCAGCAGGACGCTGGGCAGAAGCGCATCGGCCGCAGCCGTTTCGGCACTGTGTGGACGGACAAAATTGATGCTGAAGCAGCCGGTTTTGAATTTATCGGTCTGCATGGCCCGCAGCGTCACCTGCGGTGCCAGCTGAAGATTTGTCGTCATTGCAAATACCTTCCGTTTCGTAGAAATACACGGGTCCTGCTTTCCATTATACACCTTTTTTGAAAAAATAAAAGAGGGCAGTAAATTTTGCTTGTTATTCCGACGAGAATCTAGTAAAATAGAGGGAAACCTGAATTATCTTCCGAGGAGGATTCCGTATGAGCTGGGTTGAACTGACCATCCGCACCGTTTCCGGCGGCATCGAGCTGCTTTGCGCCGAGCTGACCGAAGCGGGCTTTGACAGCTTTGTCATCGACGATCAGGAGGAATTTCAGGAGTTTCTGGAAACCTCAAGGGACTATTGGGACTATGTGGACGACGGCCTTTGCCAGAAAATGCAGGGCCTGTCGCAGGTGCGCCTGTATCTGCCCGCCGACGAGGCCGAACGGCAGTTGGCCGAGCTGCGCACATTGCTTGCCGGTCTGCCCGCGCAGTATCCCGGCTGCGACTTCGGCCCGCTGACGCTTTCGCTGGAGAACGTGCCGGACGAGGACTGGGAAACGTCGTGGATGCGCAGCTACCGGCCGCTGCCGGTCGGCGAACGCTTTCTCGTCGTGCCGCAGTGGATGACCGTTGCCGATATGCAAGGCCGCCTGCCGGTGATTTTGGACCTCGGCCTGACCTTCGGCACGGGCGAGCACGCCTCCACGCAGATGTGTATGCAGACGCTCGAAACGATCGTCCATGGCGGCGAACGTGTGGCCGATCTCGGCAGCGGCAGCGGCATTTTGTCGATCTGTGCGCTGCGGCTGGGTGCAGCCAGCGCCGTCGGCGTGGACGTTGATCCCGCTGCCGAGCATATCGCCCGTGAAAACGCCGCCCGCAACGGCTTCGGCCCCGACCGCTTCTCCGCCTGTACCGGCAACGTCGTGACCGACACCGAGCTGATGGCGCGGCTGCGCGAGGGCGGCGGCTTCGATATCGTCTGCGCGAACATCGTCGCGGGCGTGATCGTCCAGCTCGTCCCGGTCATTCCGCAGCTTCTCAAGACCGGCGGCCGTTTCCTCTGCTCCGGCATCCTGGCCGAGCGGGAGGCCGAGGTGCGGCAGGCCATTGAGGCCGCCGGACTGCACGTCATTGCCGACCGGCACACCGACGAATGGTGCTGCCTGTTGGCGCAATAAGCAAGGAGCGATCATATGCGTCTATCCTATCGAAGTAAGCTGATGCTGAAGAAGCTCTTCCGCATTTTGCTGATTTTACTGGCCGTCGCACTCGTCGCGGCGATCGTTGTGCTGATCTACGTCGAGCCGTTCGTGATCTACGACCGCACGGGCGCACATCTCGAATTTGCGCCGTCCACGGAGCCGTCCGTCGAGCTGCAGACGCCGGAAACGCGCCCCGTCGTTGAAAATCCGCAGATCATCTACTCCGTCGGCGAAACCGCCGGCAAGACGATTGCAGAGCTGGGCGGCTATTACATCACGACCTCCATGCTGCAGGATCCGCAGGCCGTTCTGGATGCCGTCAAGGCGATTGATGAGCCGTGCGCCGTCATGATTCAGCTCAAGAGCATCTGGGGCTACTATTACTACTCCAGCGGCGTCAGCGGGGCCGAGCGGGCCAGCGTCCAGACGAGCGTCGTGGACGAGCTGCTCTCCTACCTCAAGAGCAACGGCTTTTACATGATCGCGGAAATCCCCGCATTTTCCGACACGGTGTACGGTCTGAACAACCAATCCTGCGGACTGCCGCTTTCCGGCGGTGCGCTTTGGATGGATGAAAACGGCTGCTACTGGCTCGACCCGGCGAATGAGCAGGTCATCTCGCATCTGATGGAGATCGCGCGGGATCTGGCCGGTCTGGGCTTCCGCGAGGTCGCCTTCTCCTGCTTCACCTTCCCCACCAGCGACAATATCGTCTACTCCTCGGACAAGACCCATGCCGAGCTGATTGCCGAGGCCGCCGGGCAGCTGACCGGCTTCTTTACCGGCAGCTCGACGGTGATTTCGTTTGTCAGCGACGCGACGGACTTCCCTGCCTCCTCCTGCGCCGGGCGGCTGTACGTCCCCAACGTGGACGGCTCGCGCGTGGAGCTTTACGCGCAGGCCTATAAGGATGCCGACTCCCTGCTGGAGCTGGTATTCAAGGCCGCCTCGCGCGATACCCGCTTTGAAAACCGCGCCGTGCTGCGTCCGCTCATCGCGGAATGATCTCTCATCAAAGGAGTTTTTCACTTGCAACTGTTACTGCATCCCGCAGGCGGACTTCCCGCCACATTGGCCGAAGCCGCGCTTGACGGATTGAAGGACGGGCTTTGGAGCATCCCCGTTCTGTTCCTCGCCTATCTGCTGATGGAGCTGCTCGAACGCAGCCAGAAGCTGAACGAAGGCATTTTACACGGTTATTCCCGCAAGGCCGGTCCGGCACTGGGCGGCATTCTCGGCGCGATTCCGCAATGCGGCATCTCCGGTGCCGCCGCGACGCTGTTTGCCACCGGCTCGATCTCCGTCGGCACGATGCTGGCCGTGTTTTTTGCCACATCGGACGAAATGCTGCCGATCATGCTCTCCTCGCTGGCCGAAAGCGACACGGTCAGCCTCGGCTCGATTGCCTTGATCGTTCTGGGAAAGGCCGCGCTGGGCATCGTGCTTGGCTATCTGGCCGACGCGCTGCTGCTGCGCCGGCTGCGTACCGGAAAGGACATCCACAGCTTCTGCGAGCGCGAGCACTGCTCCTGCGACGAGGAGGAGGGCAATGTTTTCCTCTCCGCGCTGAAGCACACCGTCAAAATTGCGTTGCTTCTGATCGTCGTCAACATCGTACTGAATCTGGCGTTCGCGCAGATCGGCGTGGAGCGGCTGTCCGGTTCGATTCTGAACACGCCGGTTTTGGGAGAACTGCTGCTGGGCCTGTTCGGTCTGATCCCGAACTGCTCGGTTTCAGTCGTTTTGACACGCTCGTATCTCAGCGGCGTGATCGGACTGGGCGGAATGTTCGCGGGCCTGTTGTCCAACGCGGGCATCGGTCTGCTGGTTCTGCTGCGCACGAACAAAAATCCGAAGGAAAACGCGCTGATCGTCGCCACGCTCTACGGTCTGAGCGTCGTTTCCGGCATCGCCATCACGCTGGTTGCACAGTTTTTCTGACTGCGCGACAGGCTTCGACGGCTTTTTCTGGTATACCCGTGTTATACTGGTTCCGCAGCTTATCCAATGCGAGTAAATTTCATATCCCGTCGCAGCCCATAGTTTATGCCCTCCGATGCAGCTCGGAGGGCATTTTCTTGCACAAAATCATGCAAAAAACCCGTATCCTTGGCGGATACGGGTTTTGATCACGAGTTTTTCAGGCGGGAAATGGCCTGCTCGGCAGCGGCTTGCTCGGCGCGTTTTTTGCTGCTGCCTGTGCCTTCGCCGATGGGCTGGCCGTTAAGCAGGACGCGGACGGCGAACATTTTACAGTGATCCGGGCCGCTCTCGCCGATCAGCTCATAGGTCAGGACCTGGTTTTTCTTCTGCTGCACCAGTTCCTGCAATTCGGTCTTGAAGTCGTGCGTTTTCGCGACCTCCGTCAGCCGCGTTAAAATCAGCCGGTCGATGATGCCCTTCGCCGCCGCAAAGCCGCCGTCCAGATAGGCCGCCGCAATCAAGGATTCCATCACGTCGCAAAGGATGCCGCTGCGATCGCGGCCGCCGGTCTGCATTTCGCCGTGACCGAGCAGGAGCGAATCGCCCAAATGCAGGCTGCGCGCAACCTCCGCCAGATTTTTTTCGCAGACCAGCTCGGCGCGAATACGCGTCAGTTCGCCCTCCGGCTTGGTTGGAAAGGTCTTGTAAAGATATTCCGCCGTCACAAAGCCGAGGATGGAGTCGCCCAGAAATTCCAGCCGTTCATAGCTAGCCAGCGGTTGCTGGTAGCGCTCGTTGGCATAAGACGAATGGGAGAGCGCCGTTTCCAACAGGCCGCGATTTTGATACGTATAACCGAGAGCCTGTTCAAGTTGCGTCATGCTCTGCCTCCTGAAGCGCCGTCATCGCTGCGACGTTGGCCCGGATGTCCTCGCAGAAGCCGCTCTCAACCGCCGTGATGGCCTGCTTGATCGCACCGCGAATGGCACGGGCATCGGACGAGCCGTGCGCCTTGATGACCGGCTTGGAAATGCCGATCAGCACCGAGCCGCCGACCTCGCGGTAGTCCATTGACTTTTTCATTTTCTTGATACCGCCGCGGCACAGCAGATAGCCGAGCGGACTCTTTCTGAACACCTCGCGCAGAAGGCCGGACATATAAAGCGCCGTTCCCTCCATGCTCTTGAGCAGCACGTTGCCGGAGAAGCCGTCGGCGACTACGACATCCGCGCCGCCGCCCGGCACATCCCGCGCCTCGATATTGCCGATAAAGTGGATGAGGCCGTCGGCATCCGCCTTTTGCAGCAAATGATAGGCCGCGCGGTGCAGCTCGTCGCCTTTGGTGTCCTCCGCGCCGTTATTGAGCAGCGCGACGCGCGGATTCGGACGTTTCATCGCCTTCTTCGCGTAGAAAGAACCCATGCAGCCGAATTGCAGCAGCAGCTCCGGCGTACATTCCGTATTCGCGCCCGCATCAACCAGAACAGAGCCGCCGCCGATGGGCAGGAGGGGTGCCAGCGCCGCACGGCGCACGCCACGGATGCGCTTGACCACCAGCGTCGCGCCGACAAGCAGCGCACCGGTACTTCCGGCAGAGATGAACGCGTCGCCCGCGCCGTCGGCCAGCATCTTCAGACCCAGCACCATAGACGAGCCTCTGTGCTTTTTCACCACGTCGGCAGGGTCGGCATGCATATCGACGATATCCTCCGCATTGGCGATCTCTACGCCGTCGGGCAGCGTGTCCCAGCCGTGGGCGCGCATACTGGCGAGGATTTCCTCTCCCCTTCCGACAAGAACGATCTGAACACCGAACTCCTTCGCCGATTGCAGAGCGCCAAGGACGATCTGCTCCGGTGCGTTGTCGCCGCCCATGGCATCGATAATAATTTTCATTGCGTTGCCTCGCTTTCCATCGCCGCAAGGTGCGAAAGCGCACGCTCGGCAATTGCCAGATTTTTATTCGCCTTCCCCTTCACCCGCTGCTCCAGCGGCGCGATGATGCCGAAATTGACATTCATCGGCTGGAACGAGGTGACGGAGCTGTCGCTGATGTAATGCGCCAGCGCACCGATGGCTGTTTTGTCCGTAAAGTCCGGAACCGGCTCATTCTTGAGCCGCGCGGCCATGCTCACCGCCGCCAGATAGCCCGACGCGCAGGATTCAACATAGCCCTCCACGCCCGTCATCTGTCCGGCGAAGGCGACCAGCGGGTCGCGCCGGTCGGCATAGGTCGCGTCGAGCAGGCGCGGGGAATTTAAAAAGGTGTTGCGGTGCATCACGCCGTAGCGGACAAACTGCGCCTCCCGCAGCGCCGGGATCATGGAAAAAACGCGCTTCTGCTCCGGGAACTTCAGGTGCGTCTGGAAGCCGACGATGTTATAGATATTGCCCGCTGCGTTGTCCTGCCGGAGCTGGACGACGGCGTACGGCTCCTTGCCCGTGCGTGGGTCGGTCAGGCCGACGGGTTTGAGCGGGCCGTAGCGCAGCGTATCAACGCCGCGCCGCGCCATCACCTCAACGGGCATACAGCCCTCGAATACGTTTTTATCCTCAAAGCCGTGGACCTCCGCCTCCTGCGCGGCGGCAAGCTCGCGCACAAAGGCGAGATACTCGTCCTTCGACATTCCGCAGTTGATATAGTCCGCCGTGCCGCGGTCGTAGCGGGAGGCAAACCACGCCTGCTCCATGTCGATGGACTCCTTCGTTACCAGCGGCGCGGCGGCATCGAAGAAATGCAGGTAATCCGCATCGCCGAAGTAGGCGGCAATGGCCTCGCTCATCGCGTCCGAGGTCAGCGGGCCGGTGGCGATAATGACCGGTCCCCTCGGTACCTGCGTAACCTCCTCGGAGATCACGGTCACGTTCGGATGCGCCCGGAGCTTTTGCGTTACCATCGACGAAAAGCCGTAGCGATCGACCGCGAGGCAGCCGCCAGCCTCGACCCGCGTCGCGTCGGCGCAGGCAAGGATCAGACTCCCCAGCCGCCGCAGCTCCTCCTTGAGCAGACCGACGGCGTTTTCCAGCCGGTCGCCGCGCAGGGAGTTGGAGCAGACCAGCTCGGCAAAATCCGCGCAGTGGTGCGCCGGACTCATCTTATTCGGCTTCATTTCATACAGCCGCACGGCAAAGCCGCGCTCTGCAAGCTGCCACGCCGCCTCGCTTCCGGCAAGGCCCGCGCCGATCACCTTCACTTCCGTCATTTCTTCGTTTCCTTCGTGGTTTTGGTCGATTTCTTTGTCTTTGCCGCAGTTTTTGTTGTTTTTGCGGGTTTCTTTGTTTCTTCTGCCGGTTCTTCCTTCAGCTCCTCGGCGGTATCGACCGTTTCGGCCGTTGCCTTGGGCATCCGCCGCTGGTAGCCGCGCTTGTCCTCCGGGAGGAACTCCGGACAGTTTTCGTTGATGCAGAAGGGCTTCATATGGCCTCTGCCGGATTTTTTGAACAGCGTCTGGCCGCAGGACGGGCAGTCGTTCGCCGTCGGAACGTCCCACGTCATAAAGCCGCAGTCCGCCCCGCGTTCGCAGGCGTAGAATACGTAGCCCTTGCGGGATTTGCGCTTTAAGATGCCGCTTCCGCACTTCGGGCAGCGGCCCGGCATTCGCTCGACCAGCGGCTTGGTATTCTTACACTCCGGGAAGCCGGGGCAGGCTAAGAACCGCCCGAACCGGCCGCTCTTGATGACCATCTTCCGGCCGCAAAGCTCGCAGACCTCGTCGGTTTCCTCCTCCGGGACCTTGATGCGCTTGCCCTCCAGCGCCGTTTCGGCGGCCAGCATTTCCTCGTGGAAGCCCTTGTAGAAGTCGCGCAGGACAGACTTCCATTCCGTCTTGCCCTCCTCGACCTCGTCGAGCCGGTGCTCCATGTTCGCCGTAAATTCCACGTCGATCACATCGTTAAAGCGCTCGATCATCAAATCCGTAACTACATTGCCGAGCGGCGTCGGATACAGACGCTTTTCCTTCTTTATCACATATTCGCGATCCTGAATGGTCGCGACGGTCGCGGCGTAGGTAGACGGACGGCCGACGCCGCGCTCCTCCATCGCCTTGACCAGCGTCGCCTCGGTGTAGCGGGCGGGCGGGAGCGTAAAATGCTGCTCCTGCTTGGTATTTTCGGCGCGAAGCTGCTCCGAGCCGTCCAGCTCCGGCAGCGTACAGGTCTTTTCCTCCTCCTCGTCGTCCTTGCCTTCCTCATAGACGGCGGTAAAGCCGGCGAAGCGAAGCACCTGCTCCGTCGCGCGGAACACATGCCCGGCGCACTGCGTATCGATCTGCACCGCGTCATACCGCGCCTCGGCCATCTGGCAGGCGACAAAGCGGCTCCAGATCAGCTTATACAGCCGGTACTGCTCCTTGGTCAGATCGTCCTTGATGGACTCCGGGTCGAGGCGGACGTTGCTGGGGCGGATGGCCTCGTGTGCGTCCTGTGCGCCCTCTTTTTTGCGGAAGCGGCGGGGCGAACCGGCATAGTACTTTTCGCCGTAGCGTTCGCAGATCAAATCCTTTGCCGCCGCCAGCGCTTCTTCAGAAAGGCGTAGAGAGTCGGTTCTCATATAGGTGATAAGGCCGACGGTACCCTCGCCGGTGATGTCCACGCCCTCATAAAGCTGCTGCGCGATGGCCATCGTGCGGCGAGGCGTCATATTGAGCTTGCGGGACGCCTCCTGCTGGAGCGTCGAGGTGATGAACGGCGGCGTCGGCGAACGGCGCTTTTCCGAGCGCTTGATGCCCGCAACGGTAAAGCTCTTGCCGTCGATATCGTGTAGAATTTCTTCAACCTCGGCCAGCGAATGCAGCTCGCGCTTCTTCTCCTCGCCGAAATAGCGGGCGGTGAAGCTGCCGGGCTTGTCCAGACAGCGCAGCAGCACGTCGAGCGTCCAATATTCCTTCGGAACGAACGCCTCGATCTCGCGCTCACGCTCGACGACCAGCCGGGTCGCGACGGATTGCACCCGTCCGGCGGACAGACCGCGCCGAATCTTCTTCCACAGCAGCGGACTGAGCTGATAGCCGACGATGCGGTCCAGAATGCGCCGCGCCTGCTGCGCATCGACAAGATCCATATCGATATCGCGCGGTGCGCGGATGCTTGCGGTCACGACGGATTTCGTGATTTCATTAAATGTAACGCGCTTTGTTTTGTCGTCCGGCAGCTTGAACAGCTCCTTCAGATGCCACGAAATCGCCTCTCCCTCGCGGTCCGGGTCGGTTGCGAGGTAGACAGTGTCGGCCTTTTTCGACGCGCTGCGCAGCTCGGAGATCAGCGCCTCCTTGCCCTTCATCGGCACGTACTCCGGCGTGAAGTCATGCTCGATGTCCACGCCCATCGTGCTTTTCGGCAGGTCGCGCAGGTGGCCCATGCAGGCCTCGACGCGATAGTCCGGGCCGAGATATTTTCCAATGGTTTTCGCCTTGGACGGCGACTCAACAATCACAAGATTCGTTCCCTTTGCCATGCAGGAACCTCCAACTACGTTCTTTGATAATAATTTCCGCTCAGCTTTTTGATGAGGCCGCGAATTTGGAGCATCGTCAGCGCGGCAGAGGTCTGCTGCGCCGTGAGCCCCGAGGCGGCGACGATCTGGTCGGCGTGAATCGGCTGAGCCGTCACGCAGCGCAGGACGGTTTCCTCCTCCTGCTTCAGCTCGGCTCTCTTTTCGTCACTATACGCGCGTTGCGCGGGGTTGTCAACGTTTATTTTGTCGTCCTGCTCCGGAATCGGCGAATAAACGGGCAGTGCACGGCCGAATCGTTCCTGATAAATCCGCGCCATCGATTCCTTTGTGCGCCCGTCGGCGAGCTTTTCCGGATAGAGATGCAGATAGGTCGAAACCACATCCCAGCCGTCCATCGCCATGATCGCGCCCTCGCGCAGGAGGCGATTGGTCCCTTCGTTATTCTTCACGCCGATGTTGCCGGGAACGGCGAATACGTCCCTCCCCTGCTCCAGCGCAAGGTTGGCCGTGATGAGCGCACCGCTTTTCTCCGGCGCTTCCACAACGAGGATTCCGAGGGAAAGGCCGCTGATAATGCGGTTTCGGACCGGGAAGTTGCCGCCGTTCGGCTTGGTCCCCGGCGGATACTCGCTGAGAACGCAGCCGTGCTGCATAATATCCCGAAACAGGAAGCGGTTTTCCGGCGGGTACGGAATGTCCACGCCGCAGCCGAGGACGCAAACGACCGGCATGGTCGAATCCAACGCCCCACGCAGGGCCATCGTATCAATGCCGCGTGCGCCGCCCGAAACGACGATCCCGCCGCTGGCTGCAATGAGCTTTGCAAACTGCTTGGCGTGCAGCAGGCCGTAGGCGCTGCACTTTCTCGTGCCGACGATACCGATGACGGCCTCGCTGTCGATCTCCGGCAGCTTGCCGCGATAGTACAGCACGACCGGCGGGTCGGGAATATTGCGCAGACGGTCGGGATAGTCCCGGTCGCCGTAGGTCAGCACGGAGATGTCCTTATTGTCGCAATCCTCCAGAATTTTATCCGCCGCGTCGAGAGATTTATCCAGAACGCCTTCGAGCCATTTCTTGTCGAAGCCTTCCGTCTCCCGGCACTCGCGCTCCGTCAGGGCATAGATACGCTCCGCCGTGCCGAACCGCCGCAAAAGCTGCGCCCGGCCGACGGTTCCGATGCCCTTTCTTGTCGTCAGCCATATCCAATGCTTGAGCATAGTTCTCTCTCTTTCGCTCCGTTTGTATCAGCCGCGCATCTGCCACAGGACGATCGCCGCCGCAACCGCCGCGTTGAGCGACTCGCAGCGCGGCTGCATGGGGATGATGATCTGTTTTTGAGAAGCGCGGAGCAGCGTTTCGCAAATACCCTGTCCCTCGCTGCCGATCACGACCAAATACTCAGGAAGGGGGAGCTGCGTCAGCTCCTGCGCTGTTTTGGTCAGCGCCGTTGCGGCGATAGGGATGTTTTTTTCGGCGCACTGCGCCAGCACCTGCTCCATCGGCAGGCTGACCGGCGGTGTGCGCAGCACCGCGCCCATCGAGGCCCGAACGGTCTTTTCGGAAAACGCATCCGTACAGCCGTTGGTCATCACGACCGGCACGGCAAAGGCATCCGCCGTCCGCAGGATTGTTCCGAGATTGCCGGGGTCCTGAATCCGGTCGAGCAGAAGCATTCCCGGCCGGAGCTGCGGCGCTTCCGGCTGCGGCAGGGCGCAGGTGAAGATGACGCCCTGCGGGGTACGCATGGTGGAAAGGCTTTGCATCAGGCCTTCCGGAATGCAGGCCACGCGACAGTCCTCAGGCAGCGGCGGGCAGTCTGCCCCTTCCGCGACCAGCACCGTCCGGATGGCCGGATACCAGGCCAATGCCTCCTTGAGCAGCTTCCAGCCGTCGCAGACGAACTCGCCGCACGCCTCGCGGTAGCTGCGGTCGGTCTGCAAGCGCCGCACATGGGCGATCAGCGGGTTTTTGCTGCTTGTGATCCGTTCCATTCGTACATCCTCACTCATGTTTTCCCCGTTCTGCGCACGGTTTTCCCCGGCGCACACCGATACGAGGATATTCTATCAGATAAATATTTAAAAATCAACCTCTGCCGGGATTTCGGCAGAGATTGATCGGTAATTTGTTCCCACTTTCGGTAAAAAAGCGCACCGCCTCCCGCATTTTACCGCACCATACAGCAAGCACGGCAGTCGCCGAGCGGCGGATTTTTCACATTTTCTCCGCGTCCCCGGCGGAAATGCCGACGGGGAGGCCATTGAATTCCAGATCGTCCTCGATCGGGACGATGAGGACCCGGCGGCCGTTGAGCACTCTGGTTTCGATCAGATAACCGGCGTCCGGATCGACAGAGAGCGAGATCTTCCCGCTGGTCAACTGGATCTTCTTTGCGTTAATCAGGTTCGCGGGGTTGAGCGCCGCGTCCTTGCCGAACTGCTCGTCGCAGGATTTTTGGAATGCCTCTGCCCGCTCGGCCGGTACCTCGCAGTCCTGCAGGATCGCGCGAACCTCCTCGGTGCTGACGGTCAGCGGCTCGGGATCCTTGCTCTCCTTATGCTCCAGAATTTTCGTCGTCAGCCGCTCATGTACGCCCTGCACTACGTCAAGGCTGCATTCGCCGCCCATCGCGTCGGTCAGCGCGGACTCGAACGCCGCCCGCTGCTCCGGCGCAGACATCGGCGGCTGCGTATGAAAGACCGTTTCGATGAACTCCTGATGGAGCTGCGCGGGCTTGTGTGAATAGAACAGGGCGTTATAAAGATTCGTGCAGCGGTCGTCGAACGTCGGGAACAGAAAGCCCAGCTCCGGCGCGGACACGAGCTGGCTGGCGGTGCAGCGGAACTCGTTGTCCCCCGCGAAATAACCCAGCGCGGGCTTTCCCGCCTTGACCGGGCAGACGGCGCAGACCAGATAGGAAAAAACCTCCTCCGACGCATCCGTCTGTTCCAGATCGTCCTTGCCCCGGTGCGGGATGTCATAGTGGTCATTTGCCAGCAAAATCAGATAGTTCATGTCCTCCATATCCAACGTCGCGGCGACCTTCTCATAAAAGGTCCGGCGCAGCGCAGCGTCCTTCAGCTCGCACGCGCGCAGGTCCGACAGCAGGCGATGCTCCTCGCCGTGCATGACCTGCTGCGTGGTAAAGGCGATGTCGATCAGATTCTTATCCAGCGTCCCGGAGAGCGCCTTGCGCAGCAGCTCCAGATACTTTTCCGCTTCCTGCTGGGCCATCAGACCCAGCGACTCATCCAGCTCAGCGACGATCTCACGGGCGCTGTTGACGAAACAGCCGTAAATATGTCCGACCGCGTTCTTCTCCGGCTTCCACCGGCGGCGCAGTTCACTCAATTCCTTTTGGTTCATGCAACTGTAGTCCTTTCCGAATGTTCACAGTCCCGGCGGCAGAAAAGCTCCCGCCGGTCCCGGCCTGTATTATACTACACCCGCCGCCAGGATTGCAACACAGAAAAAACCGCCGCCGAAGCGACCGTCCTTCTTTTTTGCTGCTGCAATTTTTCTTGCGGTCTGGTATAATGGTGTCGAAGTTTTCAAAAAGGCGGTGCGGTATGACGGTTTTTGTTTGTCTGGACGGCGCGGACGGGGTGCTGTTTCATCGACGGCGGCAGAGCCGGGACGCGGCGGTGATACGGGATATTTGTGCATCGGTCGGCAGCGGCAGGCTGCTCATCGGGCCGTATTCCGAGGCGTTGTTTTCCTCGGCGAGCTGCAACGTAACGGTCTGCGAGGATCCGCTGGCCGCAGCAGGGCAGGAGGATAGCAGCTTTCTGGAATCTCCCCCGGCGACAGGTTGGGATAAGGTCACGACGCTCGTCGTTTATCGCTGGAATCGCGCCTATCCGGCGGATGCTTTCTTTGGTCAGAACTATCGGTCGGAGCTGCGGCTAACGCAGACCGTCGATTTTTCCGGCACGTCGCATGAAAAAATTACAAAAGAGGTCTATGTCCGATGAAGCGATTTTTATCTGGCAAAGCCGCACTGCTCTCCATTCTTTTGCCGCTGTGCCTTTTGCTGACGGGCTGCTTCTCAGCGCCCGCTGCGGAGCGTGAGGCGTTCTCTCTCGATACCCTCCCCGCCTACTCCGGCAGTCCCTATGTGGCCGTCAACGACAACGAGCCTTATTTCTCAGGGGCCGATTACACGACCGATTCCTACGAATCCTACAGTCAGCTGGATGCGCTTGGCCGCTGCAGCGTTTGCATCGCGTCGATCGGGCAGGACCTGATGCCGACGGAGGAACGCGGCTCCATCGGCAGCATCAAGCCGACCGGCTGGCAGACGGTCAAGTACGATACCGTTGACGGCAAGTATCTTTACAATCGCTGTCACCTGATCGGCTATCAGCTAACCGGCGAAAACGCGAACGAGCGCAATCTCATCACCGGGACGCGGTATCTGAACGTGCAGGGAATGCTGCCGTTTGAGAATATGGTGGCCGACTACGTGAAGGAAACCGGCAATCACGTTCTCTACCGCGCAACGCCGGTGTTCGAGGGTGAAAATCTGTTGGCCAGCGGCGTTCTGCTGGAGGGCTACTCGGTCGAGGACAGCGGCGGCGGCATCTGCTTCAACGTCTATTGCTATAACGTCCAGCCGGGCATCACGATCGACTACGCAACCGGCAGCAGCGCACAGCAGACCGCCGAACCGACCGGCAGCGTCACCTATGTTCTCAACACCAATTCCAAAAAGTTCCACCTTCCGGGCTGCCCCTCGGTCGAAAAAATCGCCGAAAAGAACCGGCAGGACTACACCGGCTCCCGCGCCGACCTGGCCGCACAGGGCTACGAACCGTGCAAGCAATGTAATCCCTAAGCGGGCCGTTATCTGCGCTCGGCGTAGTCGGCTTCGATGCGGTCCTTCCAGTCGGGGGTGATTGCACGGTCGGCGCGTAAGCTGCTGATGGTCTCGCCGACGACCTCATAATTCAGACGTGTGCCGCACCGGTCGGCGTGATAGTTCACCGCGCGGTCGGCGCCGATGCCGAAATGGCGAGCCGTTTCCACTGCGTCGATATTCGCGCCGAGGAACAGGAACTCCCAGCCGTACCGCTCCTGCTGCCGCCGGATCATGTGCTTGACCGTGTCGCTGTCATAGCGGCGGCTGGCGTTTTCCATGCCGTCGGTGGTGATGACGAATAGGGTGTGCGCCGGGCGGTCGTCCTCGCGGGCGTATTTGTGGACGTTGCCGATGTGGTGGATGGCCCCGCCGATGGCATCGAGCAGCGCCGTGCAGCCCCGGACGGTATAATCGCGGTCTGTCAGCGGCGCGACCTTGCCGACGGGAACGCGGTCGTGCAGGACCTCGCTCACGTTGTCGAACAGGACGGTGGAAATGAGCGCCTCGCCCGCCTCCCGCTTCTGCTTTTCGATCATGGCGTTGAAGCCGCCGACGGTGTCCTTTTCGAGTCCTGCCATCGAGCCGCTGCGGTCGAGAATGAATACGAGTTCCGTCATGGAAAAACCCTCCTTCGTTGATTTCGCTTTGAGTATAGCGAATCGGAAGGAGGGTTCGGTCGCCGGGCAGGCGACAATTTTCAGCCGCC
>OIZL01000543.1_pt1 | contig 27284 bp, 31 predicted proteins | sample 1588541 | NCBI WGS metagenome assembly OIZL01 (sample SAMN03283285) | human gut metagenome | biome: human-associated habitat; material: feces | host: Homo sapiens | place: Peru | collected 2012 | reverse complement strand
GAGAAAATATAATATTTCAGATGTTATTTTCTAAAAAAGGAAATGAAGACTTACTCCAAGATTTTCTAACAGAAGAGTATAATAGAGGAGAGGAAATAGGAGAAGCTAGGGGAAAAGCTGAAGGAAAAACAGAAGAAAGAATAAAAATAATAAAAAAATTACTTAAATCTGGAATGAATATAGAGAAAATATCCTGTTTAATAGACGTGCCTGTAAGTAAAGTTAAAAGAATAAGTATGCTTTAATTTTGTTCTAAGTATTAACTTTATTTTGTTAAAAATCAAAATATAAAAGAAACTTAAATTACTATGCAAAGTATTTAGTATTTAAGTTTCTTTAAAGGTATATTAATTTTTAACGCTTTTTTTATTTTTTTTCTTTTCAATTTTTTTTTCTAATTTAGCAACAAACTTTTCATGAATTTTAGCCTTTATTTCAGCAAGTTGAGGATTTTGTTTCTTTATATCAAGATTTGGAAAGGCTTCTATAATTCTTTTGTGTAAAACTGAAGTTTTCAAGAATATATCATTTTTAAGGTTTTCCATATTTTTAGCGAGTTCAGTATCTTTAATTTGAATATTTTTGATTTGCTCAGTAATAAGCTTCAATTCTTTTAATTTTTCTTTTAAGTTTAGAATTGTATATAATGTAATTGTTAAGTCTATTAGCATCACTATAAAAAGAGAAACTGAAATTATTGTTATACTTTTTGTAGGAATGTTTAAAACAAGACTTGAAATACGTGGATGTATTACATATGTAAGAAATAGTCCTAGTATTGCAAATTCAGTAGAATTTAAAAGACATACTCTTCCATTAATGTTAAATTTCATATTAGAGTAATCCCACCATTTAGCATTAAATATTTTTTCCATTAGAAAACTAGTTATATATTCAAGAATTGATGTAAGTATCATTCCTAAGAAAAACACTAGTATATAGCTGTATTTAAATTGTTCTAGAAATAGTACGATTATTAGTGCACCAAACCCATATATTGGGCAATAGGGACCATTTAAGAAACCTCTATTTGTAAATTTACCTGCACATACCCTGCAGTATAGTACTTCTGCTATCCATCCTAAAACGCTGTATATAAAAAAGTAAAGAAATAATATATATATTGTCATTTATTATCACCTTGTAAATAATTATATATAAAGATTAAAAAAAAGTCAACGAAAATATTTAAACTTGACAACCATGGTATAATAGTGGCGGAACTGGATTGTTAAAATTCAAATAATAATTTATTGAAAGGAAGATGGAAATGAGAAAAGAAGAGTGTTATGATGTAGTGATTATAGGAGCCGGAATTGCGGGAATTTGTTCAGCATATGAACTTTCAAAATCAAATAAAAATTTGCGGATAGCACTTATTGATAAAGGTAAGGTAATATATGACAGAAAATGTCCTGCAATAGAAAAAAATATCGCATGTATTAAGTGTAAGAAGTGTAGTATAATGAATGGATTTGGCGGAGCAGGTGGATTTTCTGATGGAAAATATAACATTACAACTGAGTTTGGAGGTTGGCTTACAGATTATATTTCTGATGAAAAAGCACTTGAACTTATCAGATACGTTGATACTTTAAATATGAAATTTGGAGGTACAGATAAAGTATATTCAACTCATACTAAAGAGGCAAAAAAAATTCAAAAAGAAGCACTTAAATATGACTTGCATTTGTTGCAAGCAGAGGTAAAACATTTAGGAACGGAAAATAACTTTAACATTTTATGTCATATGTATGAGAATTTGAAGGATAAAGTAGACATTTATTGCGATAGTAAAGTAGAAGAAATAATACCTGTTTTTGCACAAAATAATAAAGAGATAAGTGAGTATAAATTGTCATTTAAAAATGCAGATTTTTATGCTAAGTACCTTATTGTAGCTCCTGGAAGAAGTGGTGCAGAATGGTTTTCTAAATGTTGTAAAGATAGACTTAATATAGAACTTGAGAATAATCAAGTAGATATAGGAGTTAGAGTTGAACTCCCATTTCAAGTATTTGAAGATATAACCTCAAATGTGTATGAAGCTAAGCTTAAATATCTTTCAAAAAGAGGAAATATGGTAAGAACATTTTGTATGAATCCTAGAGGGTACGTAGTAAATGAAAATACAGATGGAATTATAACAGTAAATGGACATAGTTTTGCAGATAAAAATGCTGGTAGCCAAAATACTAACTTTGCAATTTTAGTAAGTACAACGTTTACAGAACCTTTTAAAGATCCTTATCAATATGGCAAAAGAACAGCTTCATTTTCTAATTTGCTTGGCAATGGAATAATAGTTCAAAGATTTGGAGATTTAAAAAATCATAGGAGAAGTAAGGAAAGTAGTATACGAAAAAGTTTTACAAGACCAACCCTTCCGTCTGCTACTCCTGGAGATTTAGGGTATGTACTTCAGTATAACCAATTAACAGATATCATTGAAATGATAGAACGGTTAGATAAGATAGCTCCTGGTACTGCAAACAGCGATACACTTCTTTATGGTGTTGAAGTTAAGTTTTATAGTGCAAGACCCAAAAAACTTTCAAGTACACTTGAAACGACTTGCAAAAATCTATTTGCAATAGGAGATGGGGCAGGTGTAACAAGGGGACTGGCTCAAGCCGGTGCAAGTGGAATACTTGTAGCAAGAGAAATTTTAGAGAGAGTAAAATAATTGTTTTTTCTAAATTAAGATTGTATTTTATACAAGTTTGTAATATAATAAATGTATAAAGGAGGTCTTTATATGCAAGAAGATTTATATAATAATGATACTGGAGTAATAAGAAATACAGATGTGTTTTCTAAAGTTTTTCTTTGGATGTTTATGGGACTTTTTGCTACAGGACTTATTTCATGGTTTACGTATTCTCAAGGTCTTTTAGATAATATGCTAACTAGAAGCTCTTTTGGCATTATGCTATTTGTAGAAGTGGTAGTAGTAATTGTATTTGAACTTTGTTTTAGAAAACTTCCACCTGTGGCTGTGGCTGTGTTATTCTTTGTTTATGCAGTAATTAACGGTATAACACTTTCTGTAATATATTATGTATATGATATAAGTTCGATAATATATGTATTGTTTACTTCAGCTATAATATTTGGAATATTTGCATTCGTTGGGGGCGTGTTAAAGAAAGATATAACAAGAATTGGGACTATATTCTTATGGGTGTTATTTGCAGCAATAATTATAAGCATAATAAATATATTTGTAGGTAATGCAATGATAGATACTATAATAGATTGGGTAGTTTTAATTGTTTTCTTTGGTATTACTGCTTGGGATGTACAACAAATAAAAATGATGCTAGCTACAAATAGTTTACCTGCAGAAAAAGCTCACATATATGGTGCAATGATGCTATATCTTGACTTTATCAATATATTCTTAAGACTTTTAAGCATATTTGGAAAAAAAGATTAGTTCTTAACTAAAAGTAAAAGGCACGTTAGAATTTTCTAATGTGCTTTTTTCTAAAAATAATGAAAAGGAGTAAAAAAATGGTAGCATTAGTAACAGGTGCATCGTCTGGAATAGGCTATGAAATAGCTATAGAATTAAGTAAGTTAGGCTATGATATAATAGCTGTTGGAAGAAATACTAAAAATCTAAATAAACTAAAAAATGAATGTGATACGCATGTAGTATTAGAAGAAATTGATTTAGGTGCATACGAAAATATAAGTAAGTTATACGAGAAGTATAAAAAAGAAAATATCGACATTTTAGTAAATAGTGCAGGTATAGGAGATATTGGAAATTTTTACGAAACAGATTTAAAAAAAGATATAGAAGTTATTAATTTAAATATAGTTGCTACTCATGTTTTAACAAAATTATTCTTAAAAGAAATGGTAGAAAAAGATAAAGGCTATATTCTAAATATCTCATCATCTGCTGCTTTTGCTCCTGGTCCTTTAATGGCCACATATTATTCTACAAAAGCATATGTATTGAAATTGTCTGAAGCTATTTCGAAAGAACTAAGAAAGAAAAAATCGAATGTAGTAATAAGTACTTTATGTCCTGGACCGGTCGATACAGATTTTAATAATAGACTTAATATACATTTTAGTGTAAAACCTGTAAGTGCTAAATATGTTGCAAATTACACTGTAAAAAAATTATTTAAAAATAAAAAAATTATAGTACCAGGTTTTAAAAATAAAATGGGAGTTTTTGCTAGTAAAATACTACCGAACTTTATTTTAGAAGAGTATATATACAATATGCAAAAAAAGAAGCTTTAACTATTAGTAATTTTAGTTTAAAGCTTCTTTTGTTTATTACATATTTTAAAAAAAGAAATACATAATATTAATAATGAAATTTTTGAAATGCAGTGGTGATTTTATGGAGAAGATAAAAGAAGAAAAAAAGTTTGCTACAGGTTTTTGTTTTTATAAATATTTTTATGTATTTACGATTGGTTGCATTATTGGCTATATATACGAAATAATAATAGAATATATTCAAACAGGTACATTTGTAAATAAACAGGAGCTTATCTTTGGCCCATTTGTTACAGTATATGGAATAGGAATGTTAGTATTTACAATAGTAGCTTCAAGGATAAAAAATACATCAGCGTTATTTTTAATAACAGCTTTTTTTCGGTGGAATTATTGAATACCTTTATTCATTTTTTCAAGAGAGATTTTTTGGAAATGTATCATGGGATTATAGTTTGGCTATTACAAATATAGACGGAAGAACCACTCTTCTTTATGCGGTAGGATGGGGAATTCTTGGAATTATATATATAAAAGGAATATATCCAATATTATCTAAAACTATTGAAAAAATACCTAAAAAAATTGCGTTACCTATTACATGGTGCTTAATAATTTTTATGGTTTTTAATATAATCATAACGATTTTTTCTTCTGTTAGAATGTATGAAAGAAAACAAAACATTGCCCCTGAAAGTAATATAGATATCTTCTATGATGAAAATTTTCCTGATGAAAAATTAAATAAAATATATCAAAATAGGAAATATAAAAATGAAAATTAAAAATAGAACTTTTGTTTAAAAAAATGCTTGACAAATAATTTTACAGGATGTATAATAACATTGAACAAAAGTTCTATTTACTTGGAGGGGGATATTATGATATCAACATTACATATACGAAATATAGGAATAATCGAAGATATGAGTATTGATTTTAATAAAGGTTTTAACGTTCTTACTGGTGAAACAGGAGCAGGTAAAACTCTTATTATAAATTCTATTAACATGCTATGTGGTGGTAGGTTTTCAAAAGAAATGATAAGAAGAGGAAAGTCACAAGCATCTGTAGAAGCTTGTCTGTATTTACCAGAGTTAAAATCAGATTTAGAAGAAGAATATATTATTGTATCAAGAGATGTTAATATAAATGGAAAAAACTTGTGTAAAATAAATGGAAAACTTGTTACAGTAAATGAATTAAAAAATTTTATGAGTAATATTATAGATATTCATGGTCAATTTGATTCACAGAAATTAATGGATAATAAACAACATATAAAGTTTTTAGATGAATTTTGTGGGAAAAATATTGCTAAGTATTTAACTGAATATAAAAAAATGTATATTGAGTATAATAAGTTAAAGATGGAATTTAATAAAAATTTACGGAAATGATATTGAAAAACAAAGAAAATTGGATCTTCTAAATTATCAACTAGATGAAATTTCTTTAGCAGATTTAAAAGAAAATGAGGAAGAAGAATTAGAAGAAAAGAAAAAAGTAATGATAAATTTTGAAAAAATATCTGAAGCTCTTGAAAATTCAGTTTTTAAAATAGAAAACAACATATTAGTTGAAATAGAAAATATTTTAAGACCATTAGAAAAAATTGAAAAACTAGATAAAAGATACGGAGAAAAGGCACAAAGTATAAGAAATTTATATTATGAATTTCAAGAGCATTTGATAGATTTAGGCCAGTACAAAGATGAACTAGAATTTGATGAGGAAAGTTTTAAAATCACTCAAGAAAGATTAGATTTAATATTTTCTTTAAAGAGAAAATATGGTAATACTATAGCTGACGTTTTAAAATATAAGACGAGTTTAGAAGAGCAAATAGAAAAAATAGAAAATTTAGAAGAGTATAATAAAAATCTAAAGGCAAGAATAAATAAATTAGAAGAGAATATGTTTTCTATTGCAAAAAAATTAGATGATTTAAGAAAAGAACAAATAAAGATTTTAGAAAATTTAATAAACGATGAATTAAAAAATTTAGATATGCCTAATGCTAAATTTAAAGTAGATATAAAATTTAACGAAGAAATGGAATTTAAAGAAAATGGCTTAAATAATGTAGAATTCATAATATCAACTAATATAGGAGAAGAATTTAAATCACTTAATAAAATTGCTTCTGGTGGTGAGATTTCTAGAATAATGCTTGCTATAAAGACTATATTTGCTGATGTTGATAAAGTTAAAACTATAATATTTGATGAAATAGATACTGGTATAAGTGGAAAAGCCGTAAAAGCTGTTGCTGAAGAAATTAAAAAAATCTCGCATGCAAGACAAGTATTAGCTGTTACACACCAACCAATACTTACTGCTAGCGCTGATTTTAACTATCAAATAAAAAAAGATGTAATAGATGGAAAGACTTTAAGTCATATAAAGCTTTTAAATGAAAAAGAAACAGTTGAAGAGATTGCCAAAATTTCAAACGGAATTGTAACAACTATTGCCTTAGAGCATGCCCTTGAGTTAAGAAAAGCAAGTATATAAAAAGTAAAAGGTTAATAAATATAATATTTAATCATACACAGTGAAAAACTGAAGGTAACTCCCTCAGTTTTTACTGTTTATAAGATATTCTAAAATTTGTACAGCATTAGTAGCAGCACCTTTTCTAATATTATCAGCTACAACCCACATATTCAATCCATTTTTTACACTAAAATCACGTCTTATTCTTCCAACATACACTTCATCTTTTCCATCTGCTAAAGAGGCAAGAGGATATAAATTTTTATCTAAATCATCTAAGATAACTAAACCTTTTTGAGTATTTAATGTTGATTTTATTTCTTCTAAAGAGAATTCTTCATAAAATTCTACATTAATACTTTCTGAATGGCAATTTTTTACCGGTACTCTAACAGTAGTAGCAGTTATATTTAATGAATTATCATTTAATATTTTTTTAGTTTCTTCTATCATTTTCATTTCTTCTTTAGAGTAACCATTTTCTAAGAACACATCAATATGAGGAATACAGTTATTATGTATAGGATATGGAAATTTTTGAGGATTATCCCAGTTAAAAGGGTTTTCTAAATCTTGTATACCAGCAATACCTGCACCTGAAACCGCTTGGTATGTAGAATAAATAATTCTTTTTATCCTATATTTTTGATGTAACACTTTAAGTGGAAGTACAGCTTGTATAGTAGAACAATTAGGATTTGCTATTATTCCATGATTTTTATTAATCATTTCTTTATTTATCTCAGGAACTACTAAAGGAACATCTTCATGCATTCTGAAAGTAGAGCTGTTATCAATAACTATACAACCGGTTTTAGCCGCAATTAGAGCAAAGTGCTCACTTATTTTACCACCAGCAGAAAAGAGTGCGTAGTCAAATTTAGTATCTTTAAATGTATTTTCAGTAAGTTCTTCTATTAAATATTCTTGATTTAAAAAATTTACTTTTTTTCCTTTGGATTTACTGGATGCAAAGAGTCTGTAATTTACATCTTTAAAATTTTTCTCTTCCAGCACTTTTAAAAATGTAGAACCAACAAGACCGGTTGCTCCTACAATAGCTATATTTACCATAAAAAAACACCTCATTAAAATATATTAATGAGGTGAATAATTATAACTTGAAATTTGTAAAATTATAGAGCTGGGTTTACCATTTTATATAGTATTTCTGGATTACCATATAGTTTAAATACTGAAAGTGAGAAATCTATAAGTAAATAACATACAATAATTATAGCTAGTCTTTTTCTTATTTTTTCTGGAATAAATGAGATTACTTTATTTAATGCAGGTTGCAAAAAGAATACATATATAGTTCCAAGTATTCCCCAACCACACATTATTGGTACAGTGGTATAGTCTAGTATTTCTAAGAAGAATCCATCATAGTTCCACATTTCTATACCAAATATATATTTAAATCCAAGTCCACATAATAGCTCAAAAGCTCCGAAGCATAATAGCTGCAGCCAAAAATGTGTATGGAATATTAATTTTTGTAGGTTTTATATTATAAAAAAGAAGATATAGTATTAATGCGCCAAAACCATATATACAGCACATAGGAGCATATAACACTCCACGATTTACAATTTTTCCTACAGCTATATAAATATACACTAGTTCAACAAGCCATCCAATCATAGAGCAGATTGTAAAAATGTATACCATTTCTACAATTGAACGATGTTTATTTTCATCTTTTTCCAAGACAACTTTGTAAGTTAAACCATTATCTTTAATTTTTTCTTTTATTTGTTTGGCAGATTTTTTTATATTATTCTTTATTTCTTTTACATCTTTTTTTTCTTTTATATTTTGTGTCATTTAATCACTTCCTAAGTTCTTATTATAATATTTATTATCTAAACTAATATTTATAGTGTTTAAGTAAAAAAGTGGCGAATCAGTTGGAAAACTAAAAGAGTAGTGCGTCGCAAATAATAGTTGTTTATATATTTTAAATTTTTTATTTATTTCATTTTTACCATATTTAGGATCACCTATAATAGGATGAGAGATGGATTTTAATTGAGCTCTTATTTGGTGTGTTTTTCCAGTATGAATTATTACTCTTAAAATCGCATAGTCTAATTTTTTATCTACATATTCCACAAAGTATTCTGTAGATATTTTATATGAGCCTTTTACAAAATTATCGTATATTTTTGAATATCCTGAAAGTTTATCTATTTTTATATATTTTTCTAAAATTTCATGTTTAGATACAAAATTAGAATTTGATACATATGCTTTATATTCTTTCAAAACATATCCATTTTTAAATCCATTTAACAACTCTAAATAGCTTATATCATTTTTTGAAAACATTACAAGCCCAGAAGTATTTCTATCTAGTCTATGACATATTTTAGCGTAAGGATAAGTATTTTTTACTAAATCTTCTAATGTTGGTTCAAGATATGAGTTAGAATTTTCTTTTTTATTATCTAATTCTATATTTGATAAAATTCCTTGAGGTTTAAATACTACAAGAATATTTTCATCTTCATATATAACTTTAATTTCTTTTGGAATATTAAAAAGAAGAGTATCATTTATATATATATCTAATTTGTCATTTTGAGATAACATTATATTAGTATTTATCCTTTTATCATTTACTTTTATATCTTTATTTCTTAATGCTTTAAAAATAACTGAAGTTTTTAAACTAGGAAATATCTTTTTTAAATAGTCAACTAAATATATATCTTTTTTATTTGTTACAATAAGTGTTCTCATGCTAATATTATACCCTTGTTTTAAACAAAAATCAACAAAATTTTTAACTTTGTAACAACGGTTTAGTTTTAAAAGTGAAAGTTTTAAGATATTTTCTTTTTCACATTGTTTAAAAAATATATTTATGGTATAATTCAGTTATTGAATTAGTAAATTATATAAGGAAGTGATAAATTTTGGCAATAAAGAAACAATCTTTTTTTAATGGAGTACTAGTTATAATGTTTTCACAGATACTTATAAAAGTATTTGGATTTATATATAGAATAGTACTTACAAATTTTCCACAGTTTGCCGATGAAGGAAATAGTTATTATGGCTCAGGATATCAAGTATATACTTTGATTTTAGCAATAGCAACAATGGGGATACCTAATACAATATCTAAACTTGTGTCTGAAAAAATGGCAATAGGTGATAAAAGAGGAGCACATAGAATTTTTAGAACAGCAATGTCACTATTTACTTTAATAGCAATTGGTTTCTCACTTATGCTTTTCTTTGGCTCTGGTTTTATAGCTACAAATATCCTTTCAAATCCTGGAGTAAAATATACACTTATGGCATTAGCTCCAGCAATAATATTTGTTGCTATGTCTGCAGTACTTAGAGGGTATTTTGTAGGAATGCAAAATATGATGGAGTATAGTAAAGCTCAAATTATAGAACAAATAGTAAATAGTGTATTTTCAATTATATTTGTAGTTATGCTACTTGGAGCAACACCAGAGATAATGGCAGCAGGTTCAACACTTGCTACAACAGTTGCTGCTTCTACAGCGTTTTTATATCTACTTATATATTACAATAAAAACAAAAAAGATATTTGGGCAGACATTCAAAAATCTGAAAAGTTTGCAGTAGCTTCAAAAAAAAGTATAGCAAAGAAACTTATAAAATATGTAATACCTATATCTTTTGGTAGTGTAGTAGTTGCTCTTTCTGGAGTAATTGATGTTATAACAGCGATGGATGGCTTACAGCAATATGGTTACACTTTACAAGAAGCAAATGAAAAATTTGGAATTTTACTTGGTAAGGTAGATATATTAAATTCTGTACCACTTTCTATAAATGTAGCATTTTCAGTAGCACTTGTACCATTTATTTCATCTGCAATTGCTAAGGGTAAGAAAAAAGAAGCAGTAGATAAAATTAATTTTTCGCTTAAAGTATCATCTATAATAGCTCTTCCATGTGCAGCAGGACTATTTATGCTAGCAGAACCTATCTTTTTACTTATATTTCCTAATGCTTCTGCTGGTGCACCGCTTCTTAAGGTACAGTGTTGGATGATAGTATTTGCAGTTTTGGCACAAACATTGTATGGTTCTTTACAAGGGTTAGGAAAGCTATACGTTCCTGGAACTTGTCTTGCGATAGGAGCCGTAGTAAAATATATACTAAATGTAACTTTAATTCCAAAGTATGGAGAAGTTATACCAGCAATTACTACAGTTATATATAACGGAATTGCATGTACATTGTCATTTATATTACTTTTCAAATATTTAAAAGAAAAGCCTGATATGAAGGGAATATTCTTAAAACCATTGTTTTCTACTTTAGTGATGTGTTTAGGATTATATTTGTTCGGAAAGGTTAATGAAACTTTACATTTATCAAATGCAATTTATACAATATCTAGTATGTTAATAGGTGTAATTATATACTTCATTTCAACGTTTGCAGTTAAAACTTTAAGTGATGAAGAAATAAAACAATTGCCTTTTGGCACTAAAATCTATAAATTTTTAAGAAAAAATTAAAAAAATAACAAAAATGAGTAAAAAACTGTTGACAACCTTGAGTATTTGTAGTATATTCATAGTGTAATCAATCACGGAGGTTACATTAGGAGGGATTTAGAATGAATAAAGCTGAATTAATAGCTAAAATTGCTGAAGAAAGCAAACTTACAAAAAAAGCTGCTGAAACAGCATTAGACGCTTTTGTAACTAGCGTTGAAGGTGCATTAAAAGCAGGAGAAAAAGTTCAATTAGTTGGATTCGGAACTTTCGAAGTAAGACAAAGAGCTGCTAGAAAAGGAAGAAACCCACAAACTAAAGCTGAAATTAAAATACCAGCTTCAAAAGCACCAGTTTTCAAAGCTGGTAAAGCATTAAAAGAATTAGTAAACAAAAAATAATTTAGTTTTAATTATTTAGTTATTAAATCTTAATGTTAAATATACGCAGGAATTAATTATATTAGTCCTGTGTATTTTTTTTTATAAAAAAAAGATAGTATAAAATAATATAATTGTAACAAAAAAGAGAAAATATACTTTTTTAAAGTTATCTTCTCTTTTTTAGTTTTCTAAATGTCTTAATTAATTTTCATCATTATTTATTCTATTTGTTGTCAAATCACTTGTACAAAAAGCACATTTGGTAGCAGAAATATCAATCGTACTCTTACAGTAAGGACATACTTTAGTTGTATTTTCTTTTATTTCAGCTTCTTTTTTGGTATTCTTTCTATTAGAACGTTTTATTATACTAATTGCTATGAATAACACAATTGAGATAATAAGGAAATTAATAATAGAATTTAAAAGTTCACCGTAACTTAATACAATTGCACCTGCTGCTTTTGCTTCTGCTAGCGTATCAAAATGTCCACCTTTTAAAGTTATAAACAATGTTGAAAGATCAACATCTCTTGTGAACATACTTATTATAGGGGTTATAGTAGAAGATACTAATGTGTTTACTATATTAGTAAAAGCGCTACCTATAACAACACCAATAGCCATATCGACTACATTTCCTTTGAGTGCAAAATTTTTGTAACTTTCAAGCGTTTTTTTTGCTTTTTCTTCTGTCTCTTTCCTTTTTTCTTTCAATATTTTTTTTGCTTCTTTACTTGATAATTTGTATTCCATATTTATCACCAAATATATTTTATACGTAAAGTATGTATAATGCAAGAGTTTAATAAAAATTTATCTAATATATATAATAGTATTTCATAATTTTTTCACAAAATTATCACATTATATTGACAGAAAATTTAGATATATTATATAATGGAAACATGAATGGGGGGTGAGTATATGTACGATTATTCTTATGAAACATATAATATGTTAGATTCTGCTGCATCAGGCACAGCTTTTGGTATATTTGCAGGAATGTCAGTAGTAACTTGGATAATTTCAGCAATTTTAGGTATATTTGGAATTATATGTCTATGGAAAGTGTTTGAAAAAGCAGGTAAGCCAGGTTGGGCATCTATTATTCCAATATATAACATAATAGTATCATTCCAAGTAGCAGGAATGTCACCATGGTTAATATTATTAATGTTAATTCCAGTTGCAAACTTAATAGTAGCTATTTTGCTTAATGTAAAACTTGCTGAAAAATTTGGAAAAGGTGGCGGTTTCGCTGTAGGTTTAATATTCTTAAATATTATATTTATGGCAATACTAGCTTTTGGAGATGCAGAATACCAAGAATAGTATTAATATGATAATAGGGCTTCTTTATTTTTTAGGAAGCTCTTTTTTCGTTATTTATTCAAATTTTGTTGACATTTTATGTATAATTATAGTACAATATACTGGAGAATTTTTGAAAAGGAGCTAAGATATGATTGGAACAAATGGTGTAACATTAAGATTTGGAAAAAGAACTTTGTTTGAAGATGTAAATATAAAATTTACTAAGGGAAATTGTTATGGAATTATTGGAGCAAATGGCGCTGGAAAATCTACATTTTTAAAAATACTTTCAGGAGAAATAGAACCAAGTGAAGGCGAGGTATATATGTCTCAAAATGAAAGACTTGGTATACTTAGACAAAACCATTATGAATTTGATGACGTAAAAGTAATAGACACTGTAATTAGGGGAAATACAAAGCTTTATGAAATAATGAAAGAAAAGGAAGCTATATATTCTAAAGAAGACTTCTCAGAAGAAGATGGAATAAAGGCCGGAGAATTAGAGGCAGAATTTGAAGCTTTAAATGGTTGGATGGCTGATAGTGATGCAGCTCAACTTTTAAATGGACTTGGAATAGAAACACAATTTCATGAAAAATTCATGAAGGAACTAACAGGACCTCAAAAAGTTAAAGTATTACTTGCCCAAGCACTTTTTGGAAATCCTGATGTATTACTTCTTGATGAACCTACAAATAACTTGGATATAGCTGCAATTGAATGGTTGGAAGAATTTTTAATAAACTTTGAAAATACAGTAATTGTTGTATCACATGATAGATATTTCTTGAATAAAGTATGTACACATATTGTTGATATTGATTATAACAAAATAAAATTATATGTTGGAAACTATGATTTCTGGTATGAATCAAGCCAGCTTGCATTAAAACAAATGAGAGAGTCTAACAAGAAAAAAGAAGAGAAGATAAAGGAATTAGAAGACTTTATACGTAGATTTAGTGCTAACGCTTCTAAATCAAAGCAAGCAACATCAAGGAAGAAAACATTAGAAAAGATTCAATTAGATGAAATAAAACCATCAACTAGGAGATACCCATTTATAGAATTTAAACCTGAAAATGAATCAGGAAAAGAAATATTAGAGGTAGATAACATTTCTTATTCTAAAGATGGAGAACAACTTTTAAAAAATATATCATTTAAAGTTTTAAAAGGAGATAAAATAGTTTTATTAGGAGAAAATGGATTAGCTAAAACAGCACTTTTTGATATAATAATGGGAAAAGTAAAGCAAGATAAAGGAAAAATAACTTTTGGTAAAACAATAGTACCATCATATTTACCACAAGATAATGAAGCATATTTTAAATCAGACAAATCAATTGTTGATTGGATTGCTGATGCATATAACATAAATGATGAAACTGTAATTAGGAGCTTTTTAGGGAGAATGTTATTTTCTGGAGAAGAATCACTAAAAAAAGTAAATGTTTTATCAGGAGGAGAGAAGGCTAGATGTATGCTTTCAAGGGTTATGCTTGAAAAACCAAACTTTATACTTCTTGATGAACCTACAAACCATTTAGATCTTGAAAGTATTACAGCTCTTAATAATGGACTTATAAAAACAAATGATGAAATGATTTTTGTATCTCATGACCATCAATTTATTCAGACTATTGCAAATAGAATAATAATTTTAACAGAAAATGGAGTTATAGATAAAAGAATGACATATGATGAGTATCTAGAACAAAATAGAAAATAGAATATACAAAAAATGAGAAGATATTTTTATTATCTTCTCATTTTTTTGTGTGTAAACAAGATATGCAATTGTATATCTTACGGTGACTAACTTATTTTGTAATGTTATCCCAACGAGCTTTCAAAACGGGGTCTTGAATTTGTTCTCCATTTGAAAATGGAACAAATATACCAGTCTCTTTATAACCAGCGTTTCGTAATTCATTAAGGATTTTATACCCTTTTGCAACATAAGTTTTTCCGTTACGATAGACGAATACCACTTTTCCGTTATTAGTACAAAAGTGTCCCAACTTATTAATTGTAGTAACGTCAAAGCAAGTAGTAGTGATAATAGGATAGTAGCAATCCTCAAAGTGGTGGTGTTTTACTTTAACTCCGGTAGTAGGTATCTCAAAGCAATTATTAAGAGTTTCTTCAGTAATAGTACCTATGTGATTTTTGTCACAATAAGAGATACAATCATTGGTGAAGTCCTCTAAATAAGATTTACGAGCGTTTTCTAGAAGAGAGTTCCATTTACTCTGTTCAAATTTAGGATAATCTCCATTACTAAATGGAACATAGAAATACTCTTTACTGAAACCCAGAGAAGTAAGTGAATGCATTACACTACTAGTGTATGGAGTAACGTAAACTTCATTATCTGAAACAAAGCAGACCGTTGAGTTATTTGTTGAGTAACAACCATTGAACTTCGGTACCAGTTCCGAGACGTTGAGAGTTTCTTCCTGAGAGAACTGTGGAAAAACAGAAATTATTCCAGTATAAATCCGGACAGCCCTTTCTTTTAGAGAATCAATTGTGATAATATTGTTAGCCATTCTTTATTCCTCCTTAAAATTATTTGTTGTCGTTCAATATAGAACTTATGCTAACATGGAGACAATTTATATAAAATGCTCAGATATATTATATCATGTTTACATAAAAAAGTCAAGAAGATAGAAAAAAATCAAAGATTATATAACCTTTGATTTAATGTAATGGTGCCCCAGAAGCGATTCGAACGCCCGACCCACGGCTTAGAAGGCCGTTGCTCTATCCAACTGAGCTACTGGAGCAATTACTATATAATAATAACATAAATATTTTAAAAAATCAATACTTTTTTAGAAAAAAATATAAAAATTACTGTATAATATATAGTTCGTATGATATAATTATCTTAAACTAGGAGTAAGTATGGAAAAAGAAAGAAAATATACAACAATAAATAATATATTTATATGCATATTTACAATATTATTTTTTTATTTAGGCCTAAAAAAATGTGGTTTCTATAAAACGGACATTTTGGTTTTTAGCTTAGGTTTAGAAATAATAGGTGCAGTTTATATAGTATATAATTATACAATAAATAATAAAAAAAGAAAATTTGATATAATTGGGCTACTTATTTTAGGTTTAAGTGTGTCATATGCTTTATCAATTGTATTTTCGAATTTTACTTCACTTAGTGATGCAATATGTGAATATATTAGGTATTTTAACTTGTATTTAGTGTATAAAATAGTAAGTTTAAGTGATGATAAAAAGCTATATAAAAACATTCTTGCATATATGGGAATATTTTTAGGAATATTTGGAATAGATGGAATGGGAGCAAGAGTTTTTCAAAGTTTACTTGAAAAAATAAATAGCGGTTATTTAAATATGGACTTTGATAGGATGTCGTCTTTAGTTCAGTATGCTAATACATTTGCAATAATACTCCTTATTTCAAGCGTTTGTGTATTTGAAAAACTATTAAAAGCCGTAAAAGAAAAAAATACTAAAAATATAATAATATATCACACGATTTTGGCATTCTACACGTCTTGTATAATTCTTAGTCAATCAAGAGCTGTAGCTTTACTTTTAATTATTTCTGTTATAATATATTACTTGTTTACTGTTAAAAAGAATAAAAAAGAAAATGTAAGCATGACGCTTTTAACTATTTTTTTATTAATTGAATGCCTTGTTTACTCAAGTCTTGTTTTGAAAGGAATAAATGTAGATAATACGATAATATATTATTTAACACTACTATTAATTGGAGTAAATATAATAGGAAGCTATTTAATTTTAAAAATATTAAAAAAAGTAGAAAGTACGGAAAAAAAATCCTTAATATTAAAAAAGCATACAAGATATATAACTATAGTTATATTGTGCTTTTTCGTAATTTATATTAGTTTTGGAATGTTAATTACATCAGATTTAAACATTTCGGAAAAAAGTACACAGACTGTTAAGAGATATGTGTATAATGTGGAAAAGGATAATGAAAATAACCTAAATTTTACAGTTCAAAACTTAAATGAAGATAGTAGATATAAAATAGAAATATATGGTATATCAAATAAAAATGAGAAAACTTTTTTAAAAAGCTTTGAATATTTTGATACTGTTAGTGGAAACTTTTCATATAGCATAAAAGATTTTAAAGATTTAAAATGTATAGAGCTAGATTTTAACTGCTATAAAGGAAGTGTAAAAGTATCAAATTCACATCTTAATGATAAAAAGATGTCACTAGAGTATGTACTATTACCAACAGAAATAGTTAATAAAGTAAAGGATGTCTTAACATTTACAGATAGTTTATCATCTAGAATTATATATTTAAAAGATGCATTTAATATATGGAATTTATCTTTAAAAAATAGGATTATAGGAATAGGTGGAGAAGGATTTAAAAATTCCTATCAATTAGTACAAACTCAAAGTTATACTTCAACGGAAGTGCATAATTCTTTTATGCAAATACTAGTTGAAAGTGGAATAATAGGAATGGCATGTATTATAGCAGCAGTAATTATTTGGTTAAAAAAATCACCCAAAAACATATATAAATATGCTATGGTACTTTTACTTATACATTCTTTAATAGATTTAGATTTTTCATATATGTTTGTATTATGCATATTTGGGATACTACTTGGAATTAATGCTCAATATGAAGAAGAAAGTAAAACAAGTAAAATAAAAGAGAATAGAATATTAAAATATATGCAATATACATTTGTGATATTTTTAAGCATACTTAATATAATTATTGTTTTAAAAATGAATGTGGCATATTATATGAAAGTACCAAAATATGAGGAAAAAGATTTAAACATTGAAAATATAGAATATTTAATAAAATTAAATGAAAAAAGAGTTTCATATGATTTTGCAGATAATAGATATAGAGAAGAGTTGGCAGATTTTTATCAGAAATATTTAGAAAATCTAAAATTTAATAGTGATGATATAGTAAAAGAGAAAGAACAAGAAAATGCTAAATTAATTTTAGAAAAAAGTGAAAAAAATGCTAAAGAAATGGAAAAAAATAACGCAAAAGATAAGGAAACTTTAATAAATATTTCAGATATATACTTCTTTAATTTAAAATATATATTGAATTTAGATGAATGTGATTCTAAGGATAAAAAATGTGAAGAATATATTCAAAAAATAATAGCAAATCTTAAATTTATTAAAGAAAACTATAGGTGTAATGAGATTGCTAGAAATATGGTATATGAGAGTTCCAAAAAATATTTAGATGAAATTTTAAAGATTGATAATGGTACTTATTATATTGCTCAATTTGTGAATTATTTAAAAAGTATATAAAATGTATAATGAATTTAGTTACATAATTTTCTAAAATAGCAATATAACTATTGTTTTTTTACATTTTCTATGATATAATGCTTTCATATGAGAAATTAAGCTTAAGGAGGAAAAAACTATGGGATGGATAGACTGGACATTAGCAATATTTACAATATTAGTAGGAGTTGTTCTTACAATAGTAGTAATGCTTCAAAGTAGTAAGGATGGTCAATCTTCTATAACAGGAGCAAATACTTTCTATGGTAGTAATAAATCAAAAACATTAGATGGAGTACTTTCAAAATATACAGTAGTACTTGCGCTTGTGTTTTGTTTACTTTGTTTTTTAACAACTGTTTCAATTATAAAATAAGGTAGGAGTTTATGAGTAAAAAATACAAATATGAAAGTAAAGAAATAAGTATTAGTGACGAAGAATATATGAGAAAAAAGGAAGTGCTTACTTCCTTTTTTTCAGATGATAAATATATGCCTATGACTAAAAAGCAAATAGCAAATTTTTTAGGAGTTAGAAAAGACGAGCTTTATATATTAGAAAAAGTCTTGCAAGAATTAGAAGACGAAGCTGTTATTTTTATTGATGATAGTAAAAGATATGTTAAAGCTTCCAAAAGTAATGTTATGAAAGGTGTATTCGAAGCTAAGGGGAAAAACTTTGGTTTCGTAAGAGGAGAAAACGGCGAAGATATTTTTGTGGCTTCAAATTTGTCGCTTTCAGCTATGGACAAAGATGTGGTACTTGTTAAAATTCTGACTTCAAAAGTAAAAGATAAAAATGCAGAAGGACAAGTTATAAAAATAATAAAAAGAGATAAAACTACTGTAATAGGTAGATTTACTAAAAGTAGAACTTTTGGCTTTGTGGTTCCTATTGATAGTAAAATAAATGATATATATATACCTAAAAAATATATAAAAGGTTATAGCGATAATTTGATGGTAAAAGTAGAAATAACTAAATATGCTACATCTACTACTAAAGCAGAAGGAAAAATAACCCAAGTTATAGGTAGTACCGAGGATGATAACATTGAAGTAAAGGCTATGTATTCTGCATATCAGATAGAAGAGAATAAGCAATTTAATAAATTTGTTTTAGATGAGATAGAAAATATTCCAAATGAAGTACAAAGTAAAGATTTAGAGGGAAGAGTAGATAGAACAGACGAAATGGTTGTTACAATAGATGGCGATGATGCTAAAGATTTAGATGATGCTGTTTCTGTTAAAAAGACTGATGATGGAAATTATCTACTTTCTGTATATATAGCGGATGTATCAAATTATGTAAAGGATGGAACAAACCTTGACACAGAGGCTTATACAAGAGGTACAAGTGTATATATACCTGGAACAGTTGTACCAATGCTTCCTAAGAAATTATCTAATGGAATATGTAGTTTAAATGAAGGAGTAAATAGACTTACTCTTGCAATTGACATGAAAATAAATGATAAAGGCGAAGTTTTAGAAAGTAACGTATTTAAAGCAGTAATAAAATCTAAAAAGAGAATGACTTATGATAAGGTATACAAAGTATTGAATTTAGAAGATATGAATGCTTTAAAAGAGTATAAAGAATATGAAGATATGTTATTTTTAATGAAAGAACTTGCTATTATACTAAATAATAAAAGAAAAAAAGAAGGAAGTATTAACTTTGATATTCCAGAAACTAAAGTAGTGTTAGATGAAAATGGAAATGTAATAGATATTAAGCCTTATGAAATAACTATAGCTAATAAAATAATTGAAGAGTTTATGCTGGCTGCCAATATGCAAATAGCAGAAAAATTCTATTATCTTGAGCTTCCATTTATTTATCGTATTCATGAAACACCTGATGAAGAAAAACTAAGAGATTTAAATGAAATACTAGGTAAATATCACAAAAGAGTAAAAGGAATAAAAAATATACACCCTAAAGCCTTAGCTGATATTTTAGATGGAATTCAAGATGAAGAAGAAAAACAAGTCGTTTCAAACTATATGTTAAGGACTTTAAAGTTAGCAAGGTATAGTGAGGAATGTTTGGGACATTTTGGCCTTGCTGCAAAATTTTATTGCCATTTTACATCACCAATTCGTAGATATCCAGATTTATTTATACACAGAGTTATATCAGATTATATAGAAAGTGGATATTTATTAAGTGATGAAAAAATAAATAAATATACAAAGCAAGCTGTAAAATATGCAAAAATAGCATCTGAAATGGAAAAACAAGCAACTAAAATAGAAAGAGATTTTGATGATTTGTATGAAACTATATATATGAAAAATTATATAGGTCAAACCTTTGATGCAGTGGTTTCACAAATAACATCTTTTGGAATGTTTGTAAAACTTGAAAATACTGTTGAAGGATTAGTTCCTTTTGATAATATGCCACATAATGATTATTATATATTTGATGAAACAAGAAAAATTTTAGTAGGGAAAAATACATCTGAGACATTTAGAGTAGGAGATAAACTTAAAGTAAAACTTGTACGTGCAGATGTAAAAACAAAACAAATTGACTTTAAAGTAGAAGAAAGTAACAAGGAGGCTGAAAATGGAAAAAAAGAAGAGTAATACAAAAAAAGTAAATAGAAACACTAAAGAAAAAAAAGTAAGCTTAAGTAAAAACTATCCTAAATTTATTGGAGAATTTTTAGATTTTTATAAAGAGAATTTGAGAAAAAAACATATAATTGTATATGTAATATCACTTGTTATATTTTTTGTATTTTTAGCTATGTTCATATCTACAATAGATGTAAAAACTCCACTTGAAACAGTTATAGAGAATACGCAAAAAGCTGATACTAATGTATTTAGTACTATTATAAAGCAAACAATACCATCAGTATTCTTAGTAATATTTGCAGGTATCACACCATTTATATATTTGCCTGTTATTGGTTTTTGTTATCCATATATACTTGCTTCAGATATAGCAGAAAGCTTCCTTATGACAACTCATACATCAAATATAATATGTATGACATTTGGAGGAATAATACAGATTTTTGCTATTTCACTAGCCATGGTAGCCGGCTTTTATTATTGTGGCTTTTCAACCAAAAGATTTAGATATTCACAGCGTAGTAGTTTTGGAATATATGATGTAAAGAGGCAATTATATGAAATAAAAAAGGATGATAAAAAAATAACAAAACTAGATGAAGAAAAAAGGAAAAAAGATGAAAAGATTGAAGCTTTAAACGTAAGTGTTCCATATAAAAAATTATTTTACACATTTATTGTAGCTGTTATAATTGCAATAATTGGAACATTAATAGCAGCAATTTAAGGAGGAAAGATGAGAGCTAGATTTAATTTAAAACAAGTAGAAGATTTAATGCAAAATGAAAAGTTTCTAGATTCCAAATCAAAGTTACAAGACATTTTACAAGAAAAATTAGTAAATGGGAAAAAGCTATATATTGAAATAGGAATGGGTAAGGGTGAATTCATTTCTAATATGGCAAATAATGATAAAGAAAATATATATATTGGAATTGAACTTTGCAAACCAGTACTTGCTTTAGCAGTAAAAAAGATAAATAGATTTGAAAAAGAAAATAACGTAAAACTTTCTAATTTGTATGTAATGTCTTTTGATGCTTTAAATATACATGAAATTTTAGGAGATTATAAAGTAGATAAGATATTTTTAAATTTCAGTGATCCATGGCCTAAAAAGAAACATGCTAAAAGAAGACTTACAAATGAAAAATTCTTAGCTGAATACAAAAAAATAATGAAAAAGGATGCAACTATTGAGTTTAAAACAGATAATAGAGGACTTTTTGAGTATAGCTTAGTTAGTATGCAAAATTTTGGTTTTACTTTTTTAGAGGTATATTTAGATCTTCATAAAACTGATATACCAAATGTGGTAACTGAATATGAAGAAAAATTCTCTAAATTTGGACCAATATACAAATTAGTCGTAAAATAGAGAATAGAATGTAATGTAATGAAACTATAAAAATTATTAGAAAACAAAAAGAACCGCTTTTGAAGTGGTTCTTTTTGTAAAAATAATTAATAATTTTCTATAAGTTTTAAAAACATATCGAAATACATATTTATTGATGGAGCAAGTTGGTTATGTTCTTTTAAAGAATTTATTTCTTTTTCACTCATCCACTTTACTTCAGATAGTTCTTCTTTTTGAATAGTAACATCATCTAAATTAAAATTTGCTTTTATTAAAAATACATCAACAAAATCAAACTCCCTTTTAAAAGATAAAATAAGTTCGATGTTATTTTTGGAAAACTCTATTCCTAATTCTTCTTTGCACTCCCTTAGAGCTGCTTCTATTGGTGATTCACCTGTATCAACTGCACCACCGGTTTGTGACCATAAGTTAGGGAATATTTTTTTGGTAGAAGCTCTTTTTTGCATTAGAAATTCATTTTTTTCATTTATTATCCAAGTGTGAACAGATTGTCTATATTCTCCCTTAACATTTTCATGTCTTTTTCCAGTTTTTTCTAGAAAAGTTCTCTTGTTATCAAATTTATCAACTATTTCCATGTTACTACCTCCATATTTCACTTTTAAAAAATCTTTCTTGGAATTCAGTTAGAACTTGAATTTCATTATTTGTGAAATTTCTTTCATTTGGAACTACAATTAATTTATCATCATTGTCATTTGTTCTGTGTATTATAGCTATGCATTTTCCAGTAAAATTCTCTAATGGTTCAAAAACTCCTAATATATATGCATCTAATTCTTCGTTATCTCCGCTAATAGTGTTTGGAATATAGCCATAGTTTACTGGATATATAAAGCCATGCTTAGGATGTTTACTCCCCATTTTTCTGTCAATGTGTACATTTACTAAGGTATTTAAATATGATTTACTATTTAGCATAAAATTCACCTCACTTAAAAAAATCTAAAAGTATATTAACATAAGTTATAGTTATTTACAAGTAAAATATGTGAAATTACATAAAATTATCGAATTTTTTTACAAAAAACTGCATATAATATTGACAAAGTTAAAAAAATACGTTAAAATATATGAGTAGATTGTCGGTGGATATAGCACAGTTGGTTAGCGCGCCAGTTTGTGGCACTGGAGGTCATGGGTTCGAATCCCATTTTCCACCCCACTACTTATATAGCATATTGGGATGTCGCCAAGTGGTAAGGCACCAGACTTTGACTCTGGCATTTCGTAGGTTCGAATCCTGCCATCCCAGCCAAAGAAAACGATATCTATAAAACAGGGTATCGTTTATTTTTTATATTATTAATTCCTATTGTGTTAAGCGAGGTGAGTTTTTTGTTAATAGATGTAAATAAAATGAGATTGTTAAAATCTGATAATCCTGAAATGAAGTTTAAATTAGTAAAATCAAATATTGAAAGATTTTTTAGAGATTATATATATTATTATAATGTATATGATAGAAAAGAACTTATCATTGATTCAGGTTATTTGCCATTTCACTATTTAGATGAAATAGTATTAAACAAAATAATAAACCTTCTAGAAAAGGAATTAGGTTATGGAATAATAATGGTAAAGACTACAAATATAAACAAAAAAGGTTATCAAAAAGATGATTTAATAAATATAAGACTTTTTGATAGTAAAACAGCTGATCCTAAAGATATAGATGACTATTTTAACTTAAAAATGTTTCAACCATTATATTCAACTTATCATAATTATTATAATATATCTGGAGAAAATGAAAATAAGGAAATGTCATACATGTCATGTTTAGAAGTAGGAAATAGTATAAAAACTTTAATGGAAGGTAAGTAAAAAGAAGTATAATAAATATTTAAAATATACTTCTTTTTTCTATATACACTTGCAAAAATAAATTAATAGTTATATAATACTAATGTAAATATTGGGGTATAGCCAAGTGGTAAGGCAACGGACTCTGACCCCGTCATTTCGTTGGTTCGAATCCAACTACCCCAGCCAAATTAATATACTATATGGTATAAAATATAGTAGGTGGATAAAATATGTTCGGAAGATCAGTAGACTTTTATATAATCTTAAAGTTTATAGTAATTTTATTATTAGATATTGTTGTAGGTATGTTATTTTATTTAAGCTCGATACCTTCTAGCTTGATGTGGTTAGTAATATTTTTTACTATTTTTTTTATAGTTATATCGATATTTGCTTTTAAAAGTGTACTTGAAATATTTATTAGGAAAGTAAATAAGAAAATATTATATGATAATAAAAAGGGAACTATTATTAGACCTGAGAAAATACAAATAAAGAAAAAAAAGCTAACAGATGATGATAATAGTCGGGGCAATATATTTTTATTATATGTTATGTGAATGGAAAAATCCTGAAAATAATAAAAGGTATATTTTTAAAAGTGATAATTTTTGGAATAATCCTAAAAAAAAGATAAAGAGTTCAATTGACATATATATTAATATAAAATGTCCAAGCTTTTATTATATTGATTGTATGAATATGCTTATCGAAGATAAAGATGAAGCTAGGAAAAAATATAAAATAAGATCATAACTTAAATTTCTACAAACTTGAGCTTAATTTAGTAAAAAAAATTTAGATAGAGTTGGTATTATAATTGTAGCTTAGTTTATAATATTCATGTTTTTTTACTACATTAAGGCCATAAAATATGAATATATAATATAATTAGAAAGGATGTGATTTTGTGGTAAATATATATATTACTAATCCAGTTTCTGGAAATTTAGATAAAATAAAGGAACCAATAAAAGGTTGCTGGATAAACATGGTAAAACCAACTGACGAAGAGGTTAAAGAGGTATGTCAAAAAGTGGGAGTAGAAGAACATCTTTTAAGGTACCCATTAGATATAGCCGAAAAAGCGCACATTGATATAGAAGATGATGCTGTGCTTATTGTAGTAGACTCTCCATTTACAGAATACGTAGATGATTTTAAGGTATATACAACTCTTCCTATTGGTATGATACTTGTAAGAGATGATATATTTATTACCATATCACAAGAAGAAATTAATAGCGTTAGAGGAATTTTAAATCGTGATAATGCATACAAAATTCATACAGATAAAAAGTCTAGATTTGTTTTTCAAATCCTTTATGACATAGCTCAGGATTATATAAGGTATTTAACATATATAAATAAAGATTTGGAAGTTTTTGAATCTCAAATGGAAAGAACAATGAGAAATAAAGAACTTCTTAAGATAATGAAATTTGAAAAAAGTATGATATATTTTAATGCTTCGGTAAAAGGAAATCAAGTTGTACTTGAAAAGTTAAATAGAGGAAAGGCAATTAAACTTTATGAGGATGATGAAGATATATTAGAGGATACTTTAATTGAAAATAGACAGGCTATAGAGATGATTGCTACATATAGTGAAATTTTAAATGGAATTGTTGATATGTTTGGAACAATGGTTTCAAATAACTTGAATATAGTCATGAAAATATTGACTTCAATCACTATAATAATATCACTTCCAACAATGATATCTGGAATAATGGGAATGAATGTTGAATTTCCATTTAACACGGGAATTCCTGGCTTTTGGGGAGTGATGGGAGTAGCCGCAATAGTTACTTTACTTGCAACAATTTGGCTTAAGAGAAAAGATATGATGTAGAAACAATATAAAGCAGTGAAATTCACTGCTTTAATTAATCTTCATCTTCTCTTTTATGATATTTGCACCAAAAATCTTTATCGTTATCACTTTTATCTAGTCTGCAACGATAAGTTTCATCACGGTTCTCACTTCCGTGGATACAATTTTCGCAGGTATCATATTTTCCTCTTCCCATAAATAATCCCCCTTAATAAATTAAGTCAATATAATAATATCATGAAATTATATAATATTCAAGGAGTTAAAAATGATATATAACACAAAGATTGAAAAATCTATAGAAATTACACCCACAAAATATTTATTTATAGATAGTAGAATGAGAAATGTAGAAAAAGAAACTCTTAAAAATCTTGGCTATGAGTTGGCACTTATACCTAAAAATGCACGAGTGTATGAGGAAATATCATCTCATACGGATATATTTATAGCAAATATTAATGGCAAACTTGTAATAGAACCAACCTTGTATAAGTTTTTAAAAGAAGAAAAAGAAGATTTTTTTGGTAAGGTAAAAGAAAATATAATTTGTGGTAAATCTTTAGTAGATAAAAAATATCCATTAGATATAGCATATAATGTATGTTTTATTGGAAAAAATGCAATTCATAATTTTAAATATACAGATGAAAATATACAAGAATTAATAGAAAAAGAAGATTTAAATAAAATAAATATTTCTCAAGGATATTCTAATTGTGCTATAGCTGTCATAGATGAAAATAGTGCTATAGTAGAAGATAAAAAAATAGCAGAGGCTTTAAGAAAAAATAATATAGATGTATTAGAAATAGAAAGAGAAAATACTATAAATCTTTTAAATAGAAATGGAACATATTCTCGTATGAAAGGATTTATAGGAGGAACAATTTCAAAGATAGGAAAAAACGTAGTTATATTTGGCGATTTAAATTGTTTTAAAAATAGTAATAAAATACGAGAATTTATACTTAAAAAGAATTTAAAAATTATAGATTTTAAAGATTTAGATTTAATAGATTATGGTGGAGTAATTGAAGTGTAAATTAATATGTTTTATATATTCAACTTAATAAAATATCTTATGTGTATAATAGATAACATAAGGTATTTTTTTTGTTTAGTTAGATTTATATACAAATTTTTACTTGCAAAAATAGTATATGGTAATTGCATAAAAAAAGTATAGTTATTCTAGTATTATAAATTTGATAAAATTACTCATCTTTATTTACAACTTACATTACATTCTACCTATTGCAAGTAATTTAAAAATAATGTCAAAAAATTTTGGTAAACTTATTGCAAGCACTCAAATTTTGATATATAATGAAAATGAATATAAAATATTTGGTAACGAATAATATAAATATACAAAAAATAAAGTCAAAATT
>OIZL01000540.1_pt1 | contig 27380 bp, 34 predicted proteins | sample 1588541 | NCBI WGS metagenome assembly OIZL01 (sample SAMN03283285) | human gut metagenome | biome: human-associated habitat; material: feces | host: Homo sapiens | place: Peru | collected 2012 | reverse complement strand
AATACCGCCTTTTGCGCGGCAACATTCCGGCGCTTCCGGATCGTTGGTGGTGGACGGCTACACCGGACAGCCCGATAAATTCTTTCGTCCGCTACGTCAGTTCGGGCGGCTCTTTGTGCATCAGCTACCTCGCGTACGACGGCACCATTGGCGTTCGCCCGCTTTGTGTTCTGAAATCTGAAGTCTTGAAATCTTATCTTTTCGGCGGGCGGGACGTGGCTGGGAACACGTCAGCGTCAGCCTCGCCCGGCGCTGCCTCACGTGGGAAGAAATGTGCATGATAAAAGACATCTTCTGGGGCGAGGAGGAATGCGTCGTGGAATACCACCCGCCGCGCAGCCAATACGTAAACCGCCACCCGTACTGCCTCCACCTCTGGAAGAAAATCGGCGAGGAGTTCGAGACCCCGCCGAAAGAATACGTCGGATGAAAGGAGACACCATGAAGAACGTCATCAATTTCCCAGGGCAAATCAGTGACGCCAAGCTGCTGGCAGACCTCGACGCAGAAATCGCCAGCACGGAACGCGCAGCACACCCGCCGGAAGGCTCGCAAGCCCTCCTCGGCATCATTTCCCCGAACCTTACCAGAATAATGCCTGTTGCGACCAAACAGGCCTCAAAGAGGCTTTTCCTGCTAAAGCAGGTACGAGCCCGGCTCGCCGAGCTTACGGAAAAGGAGCGTAAGCATGAATAAGGTCATCCTCATCGGAAATCTAACGAAAGACCCCCGAACGCCGCGTCACCCGCAGCGGCGTCACCACTTGCAGTTTCACCCTCGCCGTCGAGCGAGACCACAAGGACAAAGACGGCAACCGGCCCGTCGATTTCATCAACGTCATCGCGTGGAGGAACACCGCCGACCTCTGCGCCCGCTACCTCACCAAGGGCCGACAAGCGGCCGTCATTGGAACATGGCAGAACCGCAGCTACGAGGACAAGGACGGGAACAAACGCACCGTCGCCGAGTGCATCGCGGACGACGTTCAATTCCTCGGCGGCCCTCGCAGGGAAGCAGCGCCACAGGCTTATGAAGACTACGACGACCCATTCCCGGAGGAGTAAAGACCGGCCGCCCCCTTTGAGGAACGGCCACCCCATAAACCACCGAAAAGGAGGCGGCTACACAATGGAAAAAACCAAAAACCCGGACTTCGACGCAATAATCCAAAAGGCCGTTAACGCCGGACGGATGCAGGGCATGAGCGTGGCGAAGGACGCTTACAAGGCCACCGAGCGCAGGCTCTACGCTATCCCTGTTCTGAAGCTCAAGGTCAAAGAAGACCGAGAGAAGCTCGAAGAAATCAAAACATACGGAGCCCCGCAGCGCAGCAAATCCATTGTGAGATTCTCGCACACTGGCATCCGGCTAACCCAAGAGGAGATACTCGAGGCCCTCGTCATGGACATGGAGGCGACCATAGCGGCAGACACCTACGAGATAGAGTGCGTGGAAAAAGCTTTGACAGCCATCGAGACCGACACGTACTACGAGACCGTCAAGGGCAAGTACATCGACGGCCGCAGCGACGAGCAGATAGCAGAGACCATTCCATGCGATTACACCACCGTATGGAGGAACAGAAAACGGCTTGTTCAGAAGGTTGCCGTCATGCTTTACGGAGCGCAGGCCGTGCTGTGACCCGGATGCAATTTTTGGGCGAAAAAATCGCGCAATAGACCTGTGCAATTTTGTGTGATACACTACACCCATACTGAAAAACTGTCGATGAGCCGCCCGGCCACCCGGGCGGCCTTTTCGCACGCGAAGGAGGACGACCGTGAAAGCAAAAGTAGAGTGCCCCGCGTGCATACGGTGCCCATACGAATCAAAGAAGGAGGCGAACCGCCCAAATGCAGATGCAGACCAAGAGAATGCTCCTACGGGACATCAGACCGGCAGCATACAACCCGAGAAAAAGACTTGAGCCCGGCGAAAAGGAGTACGAAGCTCTCAAGGGCTCCATCGAAAGGTGGGGCCTCGTAGACCCGCTTGTTGTGAACGTCAGAACCGGCAACCTCATCAGCGGGCACCAGCGCTACTACATCCTCACCAACCTCGGCGAGACAGAGACGGAGACCGTCGTCGTAGACCTTGACGAACGACAGGAAAAGCTCCTCAACGTCGCCATGAACAAGGTTGAGGGCCAATGGGACTACGGGAAACTGGAAACCCTGCTTTCCGAGTTCGAGACCGACGAAATTCTCTTTACCGGCTTTTCGGAGGGAGAAATAGCAACCATGTTCGGCAAGGAAGCGGATGATGTCGTTGAGGAGTACGAAGACGCCGACACCGGCGACGAAGAAAACGAGGACGAAAGCGGCAACGACGATGATGGAGAGTTCAGCGTATACCTCTCCTTCCCAGACCGCGATGCCGCTATGGACTGGCTAGCAGAGCACGAGCTCGAAAAGGAGTTTCCGAAAGGCAGCCGGAACATGGTCGTCCACATGGAGGGAACCGCTTATGGAAATTAGAGAAATGCCGCTTGAGCAGCTTCACACAGCCGACTACAACCCCCGCGTCGCGCTGGAACCCGGCGACCCGGAATTTGAGCGCCTCAAGAACAGCATCGAGACATTCGGCGAAGTGGCACCCATCGTCTGGAATCAGCGCACCGGCCGCATCGTCGGCGGCCATCAAAGGCTGGCCGTCTATAAGCACCTCGGCCGCCAGACCGCGACCGTCTCCGTCGTTGACCTCGACGAGAAGGAAGAAAAGCTCTTGAACGTGGCTCTCAACAAAATCAAGGGCCAATGGGATTATTCCAAGCTCGAGCAGCTTTTAGGCGACTACGAAATCGAGGAGGCAAAGGCGACGGGATTCTCCGCGCAGGAAATCGCGCTCATCCTCGCCAAGAACGACGACGTCGAAGACCCGGCAGCATGGCAGTACGATGAGGAGGACGAAGAAGACGAAGACCCGGACTTCCTCGGGGCCTCGTGGGTAGTGACGCTCATTTTCCGCAGCAGCAGGGACGCCCAGAGGTGGATAGACCGCATGGGCTACGACGCCACCGCCAAGGCCGGGAAGAAAACCACCGTCATCAGAATGGAGGAGTGAGACATGGACTTTTATGTGGGAATTGCGAGCTTCAAGAGGCCGGAAGCCTCCCGGACGCTCGATTACCTCGATAGCCTCGGCTTTCCCAAGGAGCGGCGCATCTTGAGCGTCCAGACGGAGGAAGACCGGGACGCATACACGCGCTGCGGCTTAAGTGAGCGCGTCGGCACCTTCTTGTACCGGGAGGCCAGCACCGCAGCCGGGAACCGAAACACCATCCTCTTGAACGTGCCGGAGGGCACCAACGTCGTCTTCATGGACGACGACATCAAGCAGGTCGTCATGAAAGACCTCGGGCTCGTGCCGCTGGACACCCTCGAGAAGTTTGAGCGGATGTGCAAGCTCGGCTTTGCGACGGCCCAGAAGAACCACACCATCTGTTTCGGCCTCTACCCCGTCGCCAACGCCTATTTCATGCGGGGCGGCTACAAGAAGGCGGCCATCTGCGTCGGAACCCTCATCGGCATGGTGGCGACGCCGGGCATCACCTTCTGCGAGGAGCTCCAGACGAAAGAGGACTATGAGCTGTGCTGCCGCATCATCCGAAAGTACGGGGCCTGCATTAGATTAGACCGTTTCGCCTGCGACGCGCTGCACTACTCCAAGGGAGGATGCGAAGACGCATGGAAGGACAAGAGTGGCGTCATCCGCGTGGCGGAGCTGCTCGTCGCCAAATACCCGGACATCCTCAAGCTGAACCCCAAGCGCCCCGGCGAGGTGCTCATGGTAAAGCGTGGAAAGAGGTGAGGCAGATGGAAAAGCTCAAGCAGAACTATACGAGCCCCCGGTGGAGCATGGAAATCCCGGACTGCTCCATGCCGATGAGCATGGACACCTACAGCCGATGCTCCTACAACTGCCTTTACTGCTTTTCGTTCTTCCAAAAAAGCCACACCGTCAAGGGCTACCTCGAAGCCAAGCCGCGCTGCGTCAACCCGGAAAAGGTTATAGCCCTTTTCGAGAACGCAGCCGTGAACAACACGGCGGCAGCGAACAAGACAGACGTCCAATTCTTCCCCTACATCCGAGACCGGCGCATCATGCAATGGGGCGGCCTCGCGGACGAGTTCGACGAGTACGAGCGCAGGAACGGCGTCACCCTCGAACTCCTTCACTACTTCGACAAGATAGACTACCCCCTCTCTTTTTCAACAAAGGCGGCATGGTGGACGGAGGACGAGCGATACATGGAGCTTTTCGCCCGGCACACGCACAACTGGCACGTCAAAATCAGTATAATCACCGCCGACGCAGAAAAGGCCAAGCGAATAGAAAAAGGCGTACCATCTCCGCAGGCCCGCCTCGCAGCCATTAAGCGCCTCACCGACCTCGGCGTACACGTTACCCTGCGTTTGAGACCCTACATCATCGGAGCGAGCGACGACTACCCGACACTCATACGCCTCGCGCACGAAGCCGGGGCCGATAGCGTAACAACGGAGTTCTTCTGCATGGAGAGCAGAGCCGATGAGCGGCTCAAGGCCAGATACGCAGGCATGAGCGAGGTGCTCGGCTACGACATCCACAAGTTCTACATGGAGCAGAGCAAGCAGGCCGGATACAAGCGGCTGAACAGAGCCATAAAGGCCCCTATCATACACGACATGAGACAGATAGCGCACGGCTACGGTATGCGTTTCCACGTCTCCGACGCATTTTGCCGCGAGTGCAACGACGCCTGCAACTGCTGTGGAGTACCGCCCGAGTGGGGCGTCAGTCAGACCGGCAACATCGGCAATGCCATCATCCTCGCAAGAGAAAACGGCCGCGTCCGCTTCTCCGACATCGAGGAGCCAATCAAACGGTATTTCGGATTTCCGTGGGTAAGCGCCTGCGGTTACAACACAGGCAGCAACCGCGCCCGGGCCCTCCTCTACGACACCACAATGGCCCAATGGCTACGGAACAACTGGAACAACATAAAAGGCGGCACAAGCCCCGCCAAGGCTTACGGCGGTGTGCTTACCCCGGCCGGAAAGGATGAGAACGGAGACATCATCTACAAATACACCGTAAAGAAATGAGGGAGGGAGAATGTCAACGAAACGCACCGCAGCAGACACGGGCCTCCTCCCGTGGGAGCGCCAAAAAGGTGAAAGTGCGCAGGCGTTCGAGGCATTTTCCATCTACCGCGATTTAGGCTCGGAGCGCAGCCAACAGGCCGTGGCGAAGCAGTTAGGCAAAAGTAGACAGCTTTTAGCACGATGGAGCGCACAATGGGAATGGGTAGAGCGGGCCCGGGCATACGACATCGACCTCGACCGGCAGGCCCGCGTGCAAAGCCTCAAGGACGCGAAGGACATGAGGCGGCGGCAGACCAAGACCGGCGTCTTTATGCAGAAAAAGGCCCTCGAGGCTCTTGAGAAGCTCAAGCCCGACGACCTTGACGTGAACTCCATCATACGCCTCATAACGGAGGGCGCGAAGCTCGAAAGCAGCAACCGCCTCGCAGAGATAGGTTATGGACAGAGCCCGACCGGCACCCCGGCCAGACCCGGCCAGAACGGCCAGACCGAAAGCGGAATCGACTGGTCGAAGCTATCCGAGGAAGACCTCGAGAAGCTCGCCAGAATGGACGGAGGTGATGACGATGGGGATTGACGCCCGGGAAAGCCTATACACAAAGCAGCAGCTACGAGACATAGCGCGGGCCGCGAGGATGGAACTTGCCCGACGCAGCCTCATCAACTTCACCAAGTACACGAACCCGTTATACGTCGAGAACTGGCACCACAAGACATACGCAAGAAAGCTCGACGAATTTGCGGCCGGAAAGATAAAAAAGCTCATGATATTCATGCCGCCGCAGCACGGCAAGAGCGAGCTGTGCAGCCGACGCCTCCCGGCCAAGATGTTAGGAGACAGTCCAGACCTCCGCATCGGCCTTGTCTCCTATAACCACGATTTTGCATCCAAGTTCAACCGCGACGGGCAGCGCATCATCGACACAAGGGAATACGCCGCAATTTACCCCGGAACGCGGCTGAACGCCTCTAACGCCCGCATAGGAGGCGCGTGGCTACGCAATGCGGACGAGTTTGAGGTAGTAGACCACAGAGGCGGGCTTGTCACTGTCGGCATAGGCGGCGGCCTCACCGGCCGGGCCATAGACGTTCTCATCATCGACGACCCATACAAAGACCCCAAGGACGCATGGAGCCCGACGGTACGACGCAGCATTCAAGATTGGTACGACACCGTAGCAAGCACTCGTCTCCACAACGCCAGCCGACAGCTCATCACCCTCACGCGCTGGCACCAAGACGACCTCGCCGGAGTATTACTCAAGCGAGAGCCGGAGGAATGGGAAGTCATCAAGTTCCCGGCCATCAAGGAGGGCGACCCGACAGAGCTCGACCCGCGAAACGACGGCGAGGCGCTATGGCCGGAGAGGCACAGCCTCGAGCGCCTTTTAGCGCAAAAGGCGGCCAACCCGCACGTCTTCCGCAGTCTTTACCAGCAAGACCCGAAACCGGCCGAGGGCCTTTTATTCCCGGCAGAGAGCCTCAACTACTTCGAGCTCGGCGATATCAGAGGCCGCACCCCGGACGGCGTTATTGCCGTGGCAGACGTCGCAGACACCGGCACGGACTATTACGCGATGCTCGTCGCCTACCTTTTCGGCACAGATATTTACATCGTTGACTGCATATTCACACAGGCGCAAGCCGAGGTCACGGAGCCCCTCACCCTCGGCCTGCTCGAGAACTGGAAGATACAGAGATTCCGCATCGAGAGCAACGCGGGCGGCCGCCTCTACGCCAAGAGCATCAAGGAAAAGGCCGGAGGCTACACGGCCATCGAGCCCGTCGCGTCCTCGGCCAATAAGGAGACCCGCATCCTAACAGCGAGCGCCCAAGTGAAGCAGCACATATATTTCCGGCAGGACTACGCTCACGGGAGCGACTACGAGAAATTCTACGACCAACTCACAGGCTACACCATCATAGGCCCGAACGAGCACGACGACGCCCCGGACGCCGCGACCATGCTCATCGACGCGGCCCAGAACGCCAACCGCAGGTGGAGCCTCGATGTTGACTAAAGGAGGACGCAGCACAATGAACAGACATGAAAGCGAGGTGACGAGCCATGGCGATTTATAACCGGCGCAGGCAGGCCCCCAGCGAGGAGTTTCACAACGTTAGGAACAACCGCATGATACCGCGCTGGACGCGCCCGCCGGAGCGGAACACCCAAGACTGGATGAAGATGTACGCGAAGAACCCGCGCCTCGCCGTGGTAACGCGCATCGCATCCGACCTCTCTTTTGCTTCCGGCAAGCTCCTCGCCATCGACAGCACCGGCAACGAAAGAGAAGTTACCCGGCACTCGTTCCTCAAGTTCTGGGAGAACCCGAACCCCCTGCACGAATTTACCCGCGCAAGCCTTTGGCAGCTTGAGGAGACCTACATCCTTCTAAAGGGCGAGGGCTATTTCGTCATAGAGCGCGACGCAGCAGGCCGCCCGGCCGAGCTTTGGCCCGTTCCTACCCATTGGGTATTGATGACACCGTACCTCGACCACCCGTATTACTCCGTCAAAACGACTTCCGGCACAATCCTCGAGGTAAGCGTCGATGACATGTTCGTTATGAAGGAGATCAACCCCCTCGACCCGTTTCTTCGAGGCCTCGGCCAAGCAGAAGCCATCGCCGATGAGGTTGAAATCGACGAGTACGCAGCGCAGTTTCAGAAGCGTTTCTTCTACAATGACGCGACGCCGAACCTCATAGTGTCGATGCCCGGCAGCAGCGACGAGCAGCGCAAGAGATTCCGCGCCGAGTGGCTTGAGCGCTTCAAAGGCGTGTTCAAGAGCCACGGCATAGCGACCACAGACGGAGAAATCACAATCCAGAAAGTCGCGGAGAGTATGAAGGACATGGACATGATAAACGGCCGCACCTTCATCCGAGACGCCTGCCTCGAGCATTTCGGCGTCCCCCGTGAAATCATGGGCATCACCGAGAGCAGCAACCGCGCCACGTCGGAAGCCGCACAGTACATTTACGCGCAGAATGTTCTCATGCCACGCCTCCGCAGGCGCGAGGATGCCATCAATCAGCAGCTTCTACCGCTTTTCGGAGACCACCTAACTTGGCGCTACGACGACATCGTGCCGCGAAACCAAGAGTTCGACAAGATGAAAGCCATTGACGGATGGAATGCAGGGCTCATCACCAAAGACGAGGCCCGCGAGCTCTTGGATATGCCAGCGGCCCAGACAGGCGGTGACGTCTACAAGACGACATTCTCAGACATCTTTGTGAGAGCGGACGAAGACCCCGCCGCCGTTTCGAGCAGCATGGCAAACCTGCAATACGGCGAGGAGCCTCCGGCAGAGGAAATCGAAGTCGAAGAACCAGCCGAGGAGGAACACGACGACACCATCACCATCGGCGGCCTCGGCGGGAAGCAGCGCAAGAACGTCAGCCTGCGAGCTGTCGCCCGCAGCGAGGACGCAGCCGCCAGAGAGGGCATAACGGCCTTTGAGATTGCAACAAGCAAGTATTTCCGGGAGCAGGCCCGCCGCATCGGCGAGGCCCTCGGAACCACGCAGAAAGCCGGGCGCACGGCCTTTGATTGCCTCAAGGACTACATCACCGAGACCGGGCAGATAGACACGGCAGCATGGGCGGCCCTTTCAGAGGCGCAGCAAAAGAGCCTCCTTGACGAGTTCGTAGGCGGCCTCATCGACTGGCCGAGCGAGACGGATGTTCTCAACAAGATTTTCGAGCCATTGTGGGAAAAGACATACAACGCCGGAGCGCAGGCCGCGCAGAATCTTTACGGCCTACGCGGAGTGCAGCGGCCCGAACTCATCAGCACGGCCAAGCTACGAGGCGGCAGGCGCGTCGTAAATATCCAGCAGGCCACAAAGGACAACATAGCCCGCATCGTTTCCAGCGGCATCGAAAACGGCGACAGCACGCAGCTCATTGCAAACAGCATCATGCAGGAAATGCAGACCACCGAGACCCGCGCTCACCTCATCGCGCAGCAGGAGACCATGACGAGCCTCTCCACCGGCCAGTACGATATGGTCGTAAAGGCCGGAGCTCAGACAAAGACATGGCATCACATGAGCATCACGCCGGACTACCGGCGCAACCACAAGCGCATGGATGGCGAGACAGTACCCATTGACGGCAAATTCAGCAACGGCCTGCGCTTCCCCCGCGACCCGGACGGGCCTGCGGAGGAGGTTATTCAATGCCGATGCGTGATGACGCCGAACTTTTAGGAGGTATAGAAATGTATTTCACCCCACAGCAAGCCGCAGAGGCGGCCAGAAACGGCGGCATCGACCTCGAGAAGGAAAAGATACCCTCAGAAACTTTGGCTGCAGGAATGGCCGCAGAATCGGCCAGACACGGCACAAAGGACGCGGCGACCAACGTCGTCGCAGATGACCCGGTAATAGCGGCGAAGCTCGCGCTGGCAAACCTGCGTGTTTCGCCGAATTATTACTCTCCCAAAACCGGCAGAGAGGCGTGGGAGAAGTCCCTCACCCGAGGGATAAAGAAGCAGGGCATCAAAACAGAGTACAAGACCCTGCTGTTCAACGTGGACGACTACGACGAGGAGCAAGGCATCTTCTCCGGGTATGGGGCCGTCGTTGGAAATATCGACGACGGCGGCGACATCATAGAGCCCGGAGCCTTCACGAAGACAATCGCCGAAGGATGGGAGCGCGTAAAGATTCTGGCGCTCCACAATGACTGCTGGCTCCCCATTGGCCGCCCCATTGAACTCCGAGAGGACGCCAAAGGCCTGTTCATCAAGGCCAAGGTAAGCGACACCAGCATGGGACGCGACGTGAAGGTGCTGCTGAAAGACGGCGTGCTCAACGAACTTTCCATCGGCTACGACCCCGTCGTATTCGATTACGACGAGAGCGGCATCCGGCACCTCCGCGAGGTGAAGCTCTGGGAAGTTTCCATTGTCACATGGGCCATGAATCCCGAAGCCACCATCACCGGCTACAAGGCAGCCGAGGCGGCAGACCGAGCGGCGAAAATCGTTTCCGACGCCGCGAGCGACGTAAAGGAGGGTCGCAAAATCAGCAGCGCCCGCCTCAAGACGCTCAAGGACGCGAGCGAGACCATGAAAAAGGCAGCCAAGACCCTCGACGCCCTCATCACCGAGGTTGAAGGAGAAAAGGCGGCCAGCCGGAAACCGCAGACCAAACCCGCAGCGTCGCGGGCGCAGAAATTGCAGACACCCACCATCGAAATCACGTTCTGATAAGGAGGACAACAACATGAACAAAAAGAACACCCCCGGCGCGAAGTCTATGAAGATGAGCGCAGACGACCTCAAGGAAATGGTAAAGCAGGCCGTCAAGGAGTGCCTTGGCGACGAGGAGAAGGACTTGACCGAGCAGGACACTCCGGCCGTCAATGAGGACATCATGGAGGTCATCGAGGCCGCCGTCGAGGCCGCCAACGAAAAGCGCAAGGCCCGCAAGGAGGCTGGCGAGGAAGTCGGCGAAGACCTTACCGCCGACGAAGTTCTCGCCGAGGCCGCCGCCATCCTTGACGCCATCGAGACCGGCGACGACGAGGCCAAGGCCGACGATGAGGAGACCGAGGAAAAGGAAGACGATGAGGAAACTGAGTCCAAAGTGGCCAAAGCCACCAAGAAGCGCCAGACCAAGACCCGTACCGCAGCTCCCGCGCAGCGCAAGTATTCCGACATCTACATGGCCCGCGCCGCAGCCCGCCAGCAGGCCGAGAAGAAGAAACTGCCGCCCGAGGTACAGCTCGCCCGCGCCGTCAAGTGCCTTGACGTGTTCGGCCATCACGACCCCGAGGCCGCAGCCTTCTACGCGAAGAAGCACTACGGCGACGAGGACATGGCGCGTGAGTTCAAGGCCATGTCCGCAACCAACCCCACCGCTGGCGGCTTCCTCATCCCCGAGATTTACCTCGATGAAATCATCGAAATGCTGTACGCCAAGACCGTCATCTTTGAGCTGGGCGCTCGCAAGGTTCCTATGGCGAACGGCAACCTCAACATTCCGAAGATGACCTCTGGAGCCCGCGCAACGTGGGGCGGCGAGGCCCGGAAGATTGGAAAGACCCAGCCCGCCTACGGCAACATCAAACTGTCCGCGAAGCGCCTCGAGGCCATTGTACCCCAGACCCGCGAATTGCTGATGAGCACGAATTATAGCGCCGACGCGCTTTTTGCCAACGACCTCATCCGCCGCATGGAGCTGGGCCTCGACTTCGGCGCGATGTTCGGAACCGGCGGTGAGTTCCAGCCTCTCGGCATCACCTCGAACAAGGACGTCCAGACCGTCAATGCGGCCAGCCTCAACGACATCAGCCTCGCCTCCGCAGAGGGCAAGCTGACCGCCGATTTCCCCGTGTGGCTCGTTTCTACCGTTATGAGCAAGAACGTTGACGACCTCGCGCTCGGCTGGACGTTCAACTCCATGATGGAGGGCTACCTCAAGAACATCAAGACCAACACCGGCGACTACATCTACCGTGAGGAGATGAACGCGGGCAAGCTGCTTGGCTTCCCCTACAAAGTCAGCAACCAGATTGCGACCGAGAGCAAGAAGACGAGCATCATCTTCGGCAACTGGGCCGACCTGCTCGTCGGCGAGCAGCTTGGTCTCGAGACCTACACCACTCTCGACGGTTCTTGGACGGACGAGGCAGGCAACCAGCATAACGCATTCGAGGAGAACCTCGCCGCGACCCGCGCCCTGATGTACGTTGACATCGCGGCCCGCCACGCGGAGAGCTTCATCGTCGTCAGAAACGCGCTCATCGTTTAAGACGATGGGCGACGAAACCAAAAGGAGGAACACCCAATGAAAAGAGAACTTCTCAAGACTGTAAAGGTAACACCCTACACCAGCGGCGACGTCATCGACCGCGAGGGCTTTCTTTCCGGCGTTATCGGCGTCAAGGTCGGCACCCCCACCGGCAGCCCGACCGCGCTTGCTGTAAAGGCCGTATTCACGCACTGTGACACCTCGGATGGCAGCTTCACCGTCTGCGGCGACAAGCTCATCGTCCTCGACAAGACCCTCGACGACGATGGAGCAGTGAGCGTCGACACCGATAAGGCAGGCGGAGAACTCGTCAACCTCGACTGCGATTTTGTAGGCTGCAAGCGTTTTGTCAAGGCGACTATCAGCGTCGTTTGCACCGGCGGTACCAGCGCGAGCTGCACTGCGACCGCAGCCCTCGCACTTGGCGATAAGAACGAGAATCCCGCGTAACGGAGGGAGCGACCATGCCGAGAATCTATAAGGCCGCAGAGCACCGCGCCCCCGCGCCGTCAGAGAACAAGATGGCGCGGCCTGTCGAGGAAACGAAGCAGGGAAACAGCAGCGAGGCCAAGGCGGCCAAGAATAAGAGCAAAGGCAAGGATGAGGGCGGCGAGTAGCCGCCCTCATTTCCCATGAAAAGGAGGTGACGACGCGCATGAGCAAATCGACAGTACCGGCGCTCGCGCCGAACGCCCTCACAACCCTCGAGACCGTCAAGGCCATGCTCGGCATCGACCCTACGGACGAAAACGCGCAGAGGGACATCACACTCGTCAATCTCATCAATGCAGCGTCCGCATGGGTAGAGCGCCAGACCGGGCGCAAGCTCGGCAGGCAGGTCTACACACAGAAATACGTTGCCTCTGGGACACAAGAGCTCGTCTTGCTCCAATGGCCTATCACAAACGTCGAGTACGTCAAGGACACGGCCGACGGGAGCACCATTTCGCCGTCTGAATACGATTACAGCGTAGACGGCGAAATCGGTGTTCTCTACAAGGACAACGGATGGGCGTTTAGAGGTTACGTCGGCGGCCTCGCCTACGATTTCCTTTACCCGACCCGCTATATAGAGGTCAAGTACACGGCCGGATACGTTCTTCCGAAGGACGCCACCGAGGATGACCCCTGCACACTCCCATACGACCTGCAAAGCGTCGTCTGGGGCATCGTGCAGCAGGAATTTGCCACGATGCAGAACGGGGCGCAAGGCCTATCCGCATTCAGCATTTCCGACGTGTCGTGGACGTTCGACAAGGAGCCGCGCCAGAGCTGGCTCACCACAATCGGCCTATACACCCGGCTATGAGGAGGTAGGCCATGGCGATAATCAAAGACACCGTGCGCCCAGAGTTACAGCGCATAAAAAAAGAGCTTTCTGCGCTTGCGGAGCTCACAATCCACATAGGCATCCAAGGAACCGCAGACAGCGACATTCTCACCATCGCAGGCGTGCATGAGTACGGAGCAACCATACGTGCGAAGAACGTCAAGAACCTTGCAATACCGCTCGACAAAAAGAGCGAGGGCAAAAGCCCGAGAGACTTCCCCGGCCTGTTCTTCATCCGGGCAAAGGACACCGGCAACCTGTTCGGTGTCACGAGCGCCGGGAAAGACAAGCTCAATTTCCTTTTTCTTCTCTGCCCCTCAGTCACAATCCCGGAGCGCAGCTTCATCCGGGCCAGCTACGACACCGGCCAGAGCGAGCTCGAGGCCGCCTGCCGGGCAGCGGTTGACCACATAATGCTCGAGGGCGGCACGGCGAAAGAGGCAGCGGAGATAATCGGGACGCGGGCCGTGGCGATGACGCAGCAGTACATCCTTGACGGAGTTTACCCGCCAAAGAGCGACATCACCATGAACACCGCGAAGACGAATACGCCGCTTTACGACAGCGGCCGCCTGCTACATTCCATCAGCTACGAAATCGAGGAGGGATAACCCGTGTTTCAGTTCGCAAGACCAAACATTCCTCTGGGCCTCCTGCATGACATCGTGGCAATAACCCCGAGCGAGACTTTCTCGCAGGCCAACGGAGGCCAATTCATCCCCGGCGCGAGACCGGCTGAAACGATCTTCAAAGGTGCCATCATGCCAGTCAATAACGAAGACTTGCAATACGCGCCTGCAGGCACTTACACGCAGAACAGCCACAAGCTCTACACCAACGGCCCAAGCCTCACCGTCGGCCAGCAGATACGCGATACCTACGACGGCAAAACCTACACCGTAAAGCAAGAGCTCACGCACGGCCCCATCCACCCCATGAAGCGTTACGTCGTCGAGCAGAAAGGAGTGAGCGCATCGAAATGACCTTCACCGAAATACGGAACGAACTCATCAGCAGCCTCCACGCGGCCCTCGGCATCGATGTTATTTTGAGCGATCAAGCCTCGCCGGAGCGCGACGTGCCATTCCTCATTTACAGCGTCACGACGCCATACGCCCCCACGGGGGAGTTCGGGAGCCACTACCAGAAGCAGACCACCGGGAAGGACGGCAAAACCTACATCGCAGACCAAAGGTGGGAGCAGCCGTCGGCCACCTTCTCATTCACGGTCTGTTCCGAAAACAGATGGGCTGACGAGGCACACACTGCGTACATCTTCGGAGAAGACGAGGCCCAAAGCATCGTAGAAAAGGCCGTCGGCCACCTCTTACACGGAGCGTACCACGACCTCGCGGATAAGGGCATCGTCATTGCGGAAATCACAAACGTCGGAAACCGAACCACGCTCATCATCGATGAGGCAGCCCGCCGATACGGCTTCGACGTAAGAATACGCTACACCAAGACAGACGAGCGCCTCGATTCCACCGTCGAGACAACCGTCCTCAAAGAAACGAAAAAGGAGTGAACACAATGGCAAAAGACGTTATCGTAGTCGTTAATATCGACGCGAAACCCAAAGCCTCCGAGGCGCTCAACATCCTCGTTTTGAGCACCGCAGGAGTTAAGGACATCAAGACCTACCGCAGCCTCGAAGAAGTTGTCGCAGACTTCCCGAACAGCGGCGACACAGAGAAGACCTACCGCAAGGTTGCGGCCCTGTTCAATCAGGGCAAAACCACCCTCGCCGAGACCCTTATCCGCAAGGTAAAGGTAGGCGGCATTGCAGCGCCCACCGGCAGCGATGCAGCGGCCAAGGCGAAGGCCCTTGTGGAGGCCGTAGAAACCCTTCGAGAGACCGACGACGACTGGTACATCCTGCTCACAGACCAAGATGGCGACGACGCCGTAAAGGAACTTTGTGCATGGGCAGAGAGCACAGAGCCGACGGAAGCTGAACTCGGAGCCGGAGAAGAAGACCATCGCAAATTTTATTTCGGGCAGACGAGCAACAAGACCATTGGCGTCACCAACCGGCGCTGCGCCCTCATCTGCACCGACAGCGCAAAGCTGGACGAGGAAGCGGACGCGGCCTACGTCGGCAACGTCGGCCCCTTCTATCCCCAGAGCGTAACGTGGAAGTTCAAGCGGCCGCAGGGCATTTCTCTACCGAACTTCACGAACGCCCAGCGTGACGCGCTCGAGGAGGCCAACATCAATTTCCTCACGGATGAATACAAGAAAATCTATGTGAAGAACGGCGTCTGCTGCGACGGCGAGTTCATCGATGTTCAGATGGGCGCGGACTACATCGCACAGTACATGCGAGAGGAGCTTTACAGCATCTTCCTCAATAACGCCAAGGTGCCTTACACGGATGCGGGCTTTGCCCTTATCGCCTCTGGCGTTTTTGCGGCCCTCAACCGCGCCACCGACCTCGGTATCATTGCCACCGACCCGGAGAGCGGTGCAGGCGTCTTTACCGTAACCGTCCCCAAGCGTGCCGACGCGACCGACGACGAGGTCCGGGCCCGTAAGATGCCCGACATCGTGTGGGAAGCGCAGCTCGAGGGAGCTGTCCACAGCGTCAAGGTCAAGGGCACGCTCCGCGCCACACTCAGCGCGTAACCGATGAAAGGAGGAACAGACAATGTCCAAAGAAGTCACCACCTACGACCCCATGAAAGTGACCGTCAGCCTCGGCGGCCGTGTCATCACCGGCTTTGCCTCTGACGGCGTGATTACCCTCACCCACAACGAGGACGCCGTCACGCCCAACGTCGGCGCGAAGGGCGACGTCACCTACTCGGAGAACGCGAACAACAGCGGCACCGCAGCCATCCCTCTGATGAGCACCTCGGCCAGCCTCGCCTACATCCGCGAGCTGTGCGCCAAGAAAAAAGCCGTCCGCTTCTCCCTTTCCGACGTCAACGACGCGGACGCGATGCAGGTCAATGAGGAGAATTGTCGCATCCTAAAGATGCCCGACACCCCTCGTACCAAAGACCCGAGCACCGTCACCGTGAACGTCTACATCCCCGACCTCAACTACCGTTAAGGCGGGGATATAGATGCCCGGAAATAACTGGCCCAAGAGGCCCAAATCACTATCCGAAAGGGGATATAGAAAGCACATGGCAAAGCAGAAGAAAGTCACCGTAAATGGCACGGAATATACGCTGCAGAGCGTTTCGCCCACGTGGTACTACGATACCAACGACGAGTGCGGCAACACCGGCAGCGGGAAGAAGAAATCCGCAGAGTACATGGACAGGATGTTCAAGAACTGCGTAATCGCGCCTGCAGAGGTGCGGAATCAGGGCATGGCCTACTTTGACGAGCAGGAAGACCTCAAGAGCCCGGAGGCGCTCATCAAGGCCATCGAGACCTTTCTTAGAGAGTGAAGCAAGCATAGCCACAGCGCAGCGCCGGGCCCGACGGCATAGAGAGTTCTGGTGCATGGTATTCGCCGGAAACGGCCTCACCTACGCAGAGCTCAAAAGCATGGATTTTGCGGAATACCGCGAGGCCGTCGAGGCACGCCTCATGTGGCAAGACGAATGGAACCCAAATAAGAAATAGCCGCCCTACCCGGGGCGGCTATTTCGTCATATAAGGAGGTGGTATTTTGGCAGGCGCGAGAGAGCTCACGTACGGAATCAGTTTCAATTCCGAAGACGCCGTTAACGACGTCGAACAACTCGAACAGGGCCTTGACCGTATTGACGACGCAACAGACCGCGCTCAAATCGGCGCACAGAATTGCAGCCAAGCGATGAGCAGCATGGGCGCAGCGGGAACCTCCGCAGCCCGCGACGTCGGCTCGGCAGCGCAGAACATGGGCGAGCGGTTTGAGGAGGCCGGAGACGACATCGGCGACAAGTTCCGAAAGATGGGAGCACAAGCCGACAGCTTCGGCGCAGCCTTTAAGAAAACAATGGCCGCAGGCATCAAGGACGGCCAATCGCTCGCCAAGAGCTTCCAGACAGGCGTCTCCGGGGCCATCAGTTTCACACAAAAGAAGTTCACCGGCTTCAAGAACAATGTTTCCAAGGGAGCCAAGGCCATAGGGAACGCCTTTAAGCACCCGATACAGACCATAAAAGACAAGCTTTCCAAGGCCATCATCCACGCAGCAGACAGCGCAGACGACCTCGAGGACGGCGCAGAAGACGCAGAAAAAGCCCTCAACGGCATGGGCGACACCGGCAGCGAGGCCGGGAGCAAGGTCAAAGAGGCTATTTCCGGGGCCCTCAAAGCCTTTCTTGGCATAGAGGCCATCAAGGCAGCAGCATCGGCCATAAAGGAGTTTGCCACCGCAGCGCTTGACGCAGCCAAGGCCGGAGAAAACACGGCGGCCAAGTTCAACACCCTTTTTGAGGGCACCAACTCGGCGGCTTGGGCCGAAAACTACGCCGACGCGGTACACCGCAGCACCACGGAGGTCAAAGGCTTCCTTGTGGAAAACCAAGCGATGTATACCGACCTCGGGCTCACGAAGGACGCGGCCACAGACCTCTCGAAGATAACGACCTCGCTGGCCTACGACTTCGGTAATGCTTTCAAGATGGAGGATTCAGACGCGCTGGCCGTCATCCAAGAGGGCATCAAGGGCAACTCCTCGGCCCTCACAGAGTACGGCATCAAGCTCGACGACGCGACCATCAAGGCGCAGGCGCAGGCCATGGGTCTCGGCGAGAACATCGACGAGATGGATGAGGCTACGCTCGCGCAGGTACGCCTCGCCTCCATGATAGAACAGACCTCGAAGGTGCAGCAGGCGGCCGTCAATGACACGGACGGCCTCACCAACAGCACCAAGGGCCTCAAGGGCATTTGGGCGAACTTTATGGAGGATGCTGGAAATAAATTCGCGCCCGTTCTTTCGGAGTTCTACGGCGTCATCATCGACAGTTGGCCGACCATTGAACCGATGCTCATGGAACTCGTCGAAATGCTTTCAGAGGGCCTTTCTCAGGCACTTCCCGTAATCCTCGAACTCGGCTCCGTCCTTCTTCCCGTCTTAACCGACGTCCTCGGCACGGTTTTCCAAGCCGCGCTACCGCTCATAGACACGTTTGGCAGCCTCGCGCAGGTTGTTTTGCCGCCGCTCGCTTCGATATTGCAGCTACTTGTCGAGACACTCATGCCGCCCATAACGGAAATTCTGAACGCCATCATTTCCCTCATCGAGCCGCTTATGCCTGTCATCCAAAGCATCGCGGAGGCCATTCTGCCGCCTATTGCAGAGCTCCTCGGCCTCATAGCGCCGATTCTCGAGGCCATTTCCCCCGTCCTTGACGTTATAGGAAGCGTGCTAAAGGTCATCGGCGAGGCCCTCGGAACAGTCATCGGCTGGCTCGCAGACGGCGTCGGAGCCGTCGTCAATTTCTTCTCCGGCCTTTTCGGAGGGGCGAAAGACAGCAAGGACGAGATAACCGAGCTCAACGGAGCGGTTAACGGCCTTGCCGACAGCACGAACCAAGAGACGAGTCTCGCGGTCGATACGTCGCATTACACCGCAGGCATCACCGATGCAGCCACAGAGGCCAATGCGACGGCGCAGGAAAGCATCATCGAGACGAAGGACATCACCGACCTCAACCTCAAGACAATGGGCACAGAGGCCAGCAGCACCTACTCGACAATGGCGATAGACGCAGAGACCGCATGGAGCCGCATGATAAAGGCGGCCGACGAAGGAGCCACATCTATCGTCTCCGCGTTCCAGCGCATCGCCAGCGCAGCCCAGAGCGTCAGCGGGGCCAACATCAGCGTGACCGGTACGAGCATTCCGGGCAACGCATCCGGCACAGACAACTTCGAGGGCGGCTGGACGCGCATCAACGAGGAGGGCGGCGAAGTCGCATTCCTCCCGAAAGGCACCGCCATCATCCCGGCCGACAAGAGCGAGCGTCTCATCAATGGCGCAGCCCAGAGCGTCAGCGGAGGCGGCGGCAGCTTCGCGCCGAGCGTCCAGATAACCGTGCAGGGCAACATGGACGGCGAGACCGCAGACCGCCTCACGCAGCAGATTGAAGAAGTCTTCAAGCGCCTCTACCGGGAGGCCCGCGAGGACGAGTTCGACACCATGGCAATCAAGCACGCATACGCATAAGGAGGTGACGGAGCTATGGCATACACCATCACGGGTCGCAAGTGCGGCACGGTCAGATTCGAGCCGGAGACTGTCGGCAATATCCAGACGGAGCAAGTCTCGATGTCGAGCAAGGTCACCTCAAACCCCATCGAGAACGGCAGCGACATCAACGACCACGTCATCAAAGACCCGATGAAATTTACAATCTCCGGCGTCATCATCGGCGGGCAGCAGGCCCAGAGCACATTACAAAACATGAGAGAACGCCGCGACATTGTATCCTACACCGGCAGGAACCGCGTCAGCAACCTCGTCATTACAAGCCTCACATTCGACGCTTCGGCCAAGAACGCGAAAGGATGCTCCTTCAAAGCGACCTTTCAGCAGGTCAACATATCGTCGGCTGAGGTTGTAGAGGTTGGGGCCTATCCGACAATGACGCAGCAGGACAGCGGCAAAAGCAGCAGCAACCCGACGCAGACCAAGAAGACAAGCTCGGACGGCCTCAAGACCACCGTTTCGAGCACCATTTCCAGTAGCGCCTACACGCAGTATGTCAGCAGCTACGACAGCAAGCCAGCCAGCAGCAGCGGGCCAGCCAGCAGGACAACACCAAGCTACAACGGCACGGCCCGCGCCGTCGCAGTAGCGAAATAAGGGAGGGATATGAATGTCGTTACAGCTCATCGACCTCGGGAAAGAGGTTGAATACATTGACATCGACACGTTGAAAATTCCCTACACCTTTTCCGTTAAGCTGACAGACAAGACATACACATTCACCATCAAGTACAACGAAGTTGGCGAGTTCTTCACAGCCGACCTCGAGAGCAGCGACGGAGAGCCGCTCGCCTACGGCGACATCGTGAGGTATGGGCGGCCCCTTTTCGGAAGCATCGAAGACGAGCGATTTCCGCTGCCCGTCATCATCCCGCAGTGCTTGACCGAGGAAGGAATCAACGAGGTCACACTCGAGAATTTCGGCCAGCAGGTAAAGCTCTACCTCCACGAGAGGAGGACGGCGTAGATGGAATTTTGGATTAGAACCGCAACCCTGCAAATCGGAGCAAAGAAGTATTCCCTTGACGACCTCACATTCGATTTTGAAGTGCCTTTTGAAGACAGCGAGGAACTCGTCACGGCGACTATCAACGCCTACAACCTTTCGGCAGCCACGCGCAACGGCATCCGAAAGGGAGACCCCGTTATCATCAACGCAGGCTACGAGGGCGATATGGGCGTCATCTTTGTTGGACAGGTCAGCGGACTTTCCCACAAGCGCAGCACCACAGACTGGTGTACGAAGATAACCGCGACGGAGGCACTCGACGAGTGGCTAACGGCCCAGATAAACAAGACATACCAGAAGGGCATCAAGGCCAAGGCGATGCTGCAAGACCTTCTCAACATCTTCGGAATTGAGATAGGGACATTCGACCTCGCCATCGACAAGGAATACCCCCGGGGAAAGGTTTGCAAGGGCAAGCTCAAGGACGTATTAACAGAAATCGTCGTAAGCGACTGCAAGAGCCGTTTCCTCATCCGCTGCGGGAAAATCATCATTAACAACCCCGCAGACGGCGTCAACAAGGGCTACCTGCTGTCCCCGAGAACCGGCCTCCTCCGCAGCGACGAGGAGAAGGAAGAAATACACATAGAGACAGGGCTCGACACCAAAAAGAGCACTGATACCAAGAATGAGGAGGCCGCAACGAAGAAGCGCTGCAGCCTACTCAATTACCACCTCGGCCCGGCCGACCTCATAAAAATCCAGTCTTCCGACCTCAACGGCCGATTTATGATAGTCCGAGGAACTCACAGAGGCAGCCAGAGCGGAGACTGGAAAACAGAAATCGAGGTGAAACCGGCATGAGCATGAAAAACAGCAGACAGTACGACTACGAGAAGAAACAGCAGCAGACCGCCAGTGCGGCCATTAACGTCGCGCAGCTCGTTAAAATTATCGCATACGACCCGGCCAAGATGACCGTCGATGTGCAGCCCATTTCCAAGCGCCTCGACCAAGGCAGCTACGAGAGCCAACCGCCCATCTTGAGCGTGCCCGTCTCCTGCCAGCGCGGCGGCGGCTTTGCCATGCGCGTGAATTACAAGCCCGGAGACGTCGGCAGCGTCGTATTCTGTGACCATGACATCGACAACGCCGTAGCCGGAGGCGCAGAGGGCGAGCCGAACACCGAGCGGAACCACTCGAGCAGCGACGCCGTATTCATGGGCGGCATCGCCACAGGCGGCGGCGGTGTTTCCGGCCTGCCGGACGGCTTTGCAATCGGCACCGACGACGGCAGCATCTACCTCGCCGTCACGGATTCCGGCATCGTCATCCTCGGCGACGTTGAAATCACCGGCAACCTCACCGTGACCGGCAACCTCACGGCAACGGGCGACGTCGTATCCGGAGGAATCAGCCTCAAAAACCACACCCACGGCGGCGGGCCGACGCCGACATAAGGAGGAGAACCATGGAAAGAAACAAGACACTACGCATAGACCCCGAGACCATGGACATCCCCATCGACGAGAACGGCAATATGGAATACATCTACGGAGATGACACGACGGCGCAATGCGTCAGACTTACGCTCTTGACTTGGAAAGGAACCTTCCCCCTCGACGAGACCCACGGCACAGAATACGAGCGCGTCCTCGGCCGGAGAAACGCCGAACTCGAGCCGGACGAGGTTGACGAGGTAATCAGGGAGGCGGTATTCCAAGAGACCGACGTCGCGCAGGTAGATAGCCTTGAGACGGACAGGAGCGGCCGCAGCCTTTCCGTCGAGCTCGCGGCAACGCTTTACAGCGGCCAGAAAATCAGCATGGAGGTGAGCGCATAAATGAGCAGCAACGAGTGGGGCCTCACAGAACGAGGCTTTCGACGGCCAACGTACACAGAGCTACTAGACGCCCTCGAATACAAGGCGCGGGAGCTTTTCGGCACAAAGGCCAATCTTACCGTCCGCTCTCCAATCGGCCTGTTCCTTCGGATTTACGCATGGATTCTAAATATGTTGTTTTCCACAATCGAGGACGTCTATAACAGCCGTTTCGTCGATACGGCTGTGGGAACCAGCCTATACAACCTCGGTAAGGCCATCGGACTGCGGCTCCTGCCGGAGCAAAAGGCCAGCGGCTACCTCACCATCAAGGGCACACCGGGAACCATCGTACCGGCAGGCTGGCTCGCGGCCACCGTAGCGGGCTATCAGTTCGTCGTTGTGGCGGCTGGAGAGATAGGCAGCGACGGCACCGTAACGCTACCGGCGCAGGCCACCGTAGCAGGCGCAGACGGCAACGTAGAGAAGGAAACCATCACGACAATCGTAAACCCCGGCATCCCGGAGGGCATTACCGGCGTCAGCAATCCGGCAGCTTTCGAGGGCGGCCGCGCCGTGAGACGGACGAGGAGTACAGAGACCGCTACTACAAATCGGTTGACTACGCAGGCGGCGTCAACGCCGACGCCATCCGGGGCGAGATTCTCCAAAATGTAGAGGGCGTCTATGCCGTCATCGTCTACGAGAACGACACGGACGAGGAGGACAGCGACGGCCTCCCGGCACACAGTATTGAGGCAGTTGTCTACGGCGGCCTCGACGGAGACATCGCAAAGCAGATATTCCGGCGCAAAGCCGCAGGCATCCAGACCCATGGCGGCAAGAGCGTAGCCGTCCTTTCCGACAGCGGAGCGACCTACACCATCAAATTCTCGCGGCCCACGCTCGTTGACGTGTGGGTAAAGATTACAGACCTCGTAACCGATGAAGACAAGTTCCCGACCAACGGGAACGCCCTTATAAAGGCAGCAATCATTGACTACATCGGCAGCGACGCCAACGGCGGCACTACAATCGGAGAGGACATCTACTACAACCGGCTTCCGGCCGTAATCTACACCGTTCCCGGCGTGCTCGATTTCGAGCTTAAAATCAGCAGTAACGGCAGCACCTACGGCTACGATAATATCAAGATAGGCAGCCGCCAGAAAGCGGTCACAGAAGAAAGCAAGGTGAGCATCACATGAGCCACGGATACCTCGGGAAGATGCTTGACCTGCTAACAGGCGCATACAACCGCGCAGATGTACGAAACGCGCACAACAGCCTGCCGCTCGAGACGAACATCGGCCGCCTCTTTGACACCCTTTCTTGGGGCCTTGAGCTCGTGCATGAGCAGACAGACAAAATCCTGCTATGGGACGACCTCGACAACGCGCAAGGCAGCGTCCTCGACCGCTACGGCGAGAACTTCGGCGTAGCGCGGGAAGGAGCCTCGGACAAGTTCTACCGTCTCCTAATCAAAGTCAAGATGATAAGCCTACTATCCGGCGGCGACATCGAGACCGTCATCAATGCGGCAGCGACCTTGTTCGGCATCCAGCCCGGGCAGGTAGACCTCGACGAGGTGTTTCCGGCCAAAGTATGGATATACATTGACGAGGACATCTTAACGGCCGCCCAGCTTGATACGGCAGAGCTCATCGCCTCTGTTATGAAGCGCATCGTCGCAGCAGGTGTCGGCATGAGGCTCTTCCTTCGCAGCCGCAGAAGCTACACGCAGACTGTCTACATCAACACCGGCTTTGCAGCGCATTCACGCATCACGGCCCGGATGCCAAACGTCAACCGCAAGGCAACAGCGACATTCTACACAGGCACAGCGGCCATCTGCTTGACGGCCGTAACCATAAAACCAGCCAGCTAAAGGAGGAAGCATAATGCCAGAAATCAGTTACAACGACGGCAGCTACTTGACCGAAAAAGGCAACGCCCTCATCGGAAAGCTGCTCGCGACCGAGGGTACTCTGAAATTTACCAAAGTCACCGCAGGCGACGGAAGCATCCCCAGCGGAAAGAGCCCGGAGAGCATGACGGCACTGGGGAACTACGTTACGGACGGCCTAATCGCCTCCGTAGGAAGTAGCGGAACCGGCGAGGCCTCTGTCGTCGTGCAAATCAGCAGCATTGACCTCGCGCAAGGATTTTCTTGCACGGAACTCGGCCTGTGGGCCGAAGACCCGGACGAGGGAGACATTCTATACGCCTACCTCTGCTTGCAGCAGCACCCAGAGTGGATAAGAGCCGACGCGGATGCCGTGAACAAGCTTGCAACATTCACCATCGTCACCATCGTAAAGAACGTTGCCCTCGTCACGGCCGTCATCAACCCGGAGGCATTCGCAACTATGGACGACCTCGCCAAGTACGCCCTCATCGGCCACAGCCACACCATCAGTGACATCATCGGCTTGCAGGACATTCTTGACAAGCACGGCGCAGACATCGAACTGCTAAAAGACATGGCCGGCGGCGTCAAATTCAGCGCCGATTTCGCTGGTCTTACCAACGTCACCATCATTGACGGCGTATGGAACAAGAGCGCAAAGCTCGTCGAGGCGTGACGGCCGCCTCTACAATTCCACTTTTGAAAGGAGCGACACAGACCATGTCTAAAGCAATCAGCAGCCTCCCCGTAGGCGCGAAGGTCAAAGACACCGGGACGACCTACTACGGAAGCCCCATCATCTGGCAGGTAGCCGACAAGAACCACAGCGGCTACCCGGCCAACTCCGTCACCCTCGTTGCAGCGAACATCCTCAAAATCGCAGCATTCGACGGCAAGGAAAGCAGCAACAGCGATAACAACCGCAGAAGCTACGGCAACAACCGCTACGCCCTTTCCAACATCCGGCAATGGCTGAATAAGAGCGGCTCGCCTTGGTACGTCGCGCAGCACAGCGCAGACGCGGCCCCGAGCAGCGGCAATGTTTGGAACGGCTACAACCCCTACGACGGACAGAGCGGATTCCTCACCGGTTTTTCTGCGCAAATGAAAGCCGCCCTCCTCGACACGACCCTCACCGTCGCAAAGACGACCGTAGACGGCGGCGGTTCAGAGAGCGTCGTCGATAAGGTTTTCCTTCTATCCAAACAGGAGGTCGGCCTCGGCAGCGAAAACAGTATAGCAGAGGGCTCGCCGCTTGCCCTGTTCAGCAGCGACAACAGCTCGCGCCTCTGCAAACCCACGGCGAACGCCGTCAGCAACAGCACCTACACAGCCGGCAAGTTGAGCGCCTCGCAAAACTGGTGGTGGTGGCTTCGCTCCCCGTACTCGTTGCACTCGCACCTCGTGCACTACGTGACCACGGACGGGAGCAGCAACTACAACAGCGCGCACAACAGCAGCCGCAGCGTGCGCCCGGCTTTGAATCTGTCCTCTGGAATCTTGGTATCTGATACCGCAGACAGCGATGGGGCCTACACCATTGTCTGGAACCAAGCCCCGACGACCCCGCCCAGCATCACAGTACCCGAGACCATCCGCAGCGGGAAAGGCGCGGTCATCACGTGGGCAGGCAGCACCGACCCCGAAGGAGGCGCAGTCAGCTACGAGCTCGAGCGCAAAATCAATAGCGGCTCGTTCACGCAGGTTTACGCGGGCAGCGCACTCACGTTCACGGACACCGGCGTAGGCAGCAGCGCGAACACGGTACAATGGCGTGTCCGGGCGAAGGACAACCGCGGCGCATACAGCAGCTACCTCACGGGCCCGAGCAGAACTGTCGTCCATAATGTAGACCCGACCGTTTCCGGCAGCGACACCAACCTCGGCACCGTCACGAGCCCGCCCTCCGTTTCCTTCACGGTCAACGACGCGGACACCACCGACGAGCTCACCGTAGTAAAGAGCCTCGACGACGTAGAGGTGGACACCATCGAGGACGCTGTCAGAAATCAGACCTACACATTCGCCCTCACGGCCGCGCAGTTCGCAGGCCTCGCGGACGGCCAGCACACGATGAAGGTCACAGTCACCGACAGCGCCGGGAACAGCGCGACCCGCACCACCACATTCACGCGCAGCGTCAGCGGCATCGAGTTCATCGTCGGCCCCTTTGAGACCGACGCAAAGCCACAGAGAATCATCATCTCGCTCCGCTATTACGCGGCCGGCAAAGGCGCCGTAGTCCTTTCCGTCTGCAACAACGCAATGGACGCATCCCCGACGTGGGAGACCGCAACCCCCGGCCTCAAGCACCTGTTCACGAACGCCAGCAAGACGGCCGCGAAGTGGGCCGTAGGCGTCAAGGTCAAAATCACGAAGACCACCGGCTACGACGAAATCTGGTGCCAGCCGCCGTCCGGTTCTTACGTGTAACGAGAGGAGGAGCACGAAATGAACGACATCACCAAGAGCCTCGACTACATCCGAACCCTGCAAAAGCAGGAAAAGGCGCAGGAAAACAGCGACCTATGGGCCGCCATTCTCGCCATCGTTGACGCCCTCGAGGCAGCCAATATCACTGTCCCGGAAATCCACGCGCAGAAAGCGCAAGAAAGCCTGCTGCGGGCCGACGTCATCGGCTCCGGCGACCTTTCCGACACCCAGCTCGCAGCCGTCGCCACCGTCGGCAATGCCAGAACGTGGAGCGCCGACATGGGGCAGGTCTTCAAGAATGAGCCTGTCATCGCAGCGGACGGCAGCACCTACATCTGCACGCAGGCACACCTCGCGCAGGCAGGATGGGCCCCGGGAACGGAGGGCGGCCGCACCCTCTTCCGGCTCATTCGCAGCGAGCCGGAGACCGGCTACCTCGACTTCGTGTGGGGCGAGCACGTCCCATACGGCAGCGTGCGCCGCGACCCGACAGACAACAAGCTCTACACGCCAATCCACCCGGAGGGCATCACCCTCTACGAGCCGCACTACCCGAGCCTCGTACCCAGCCAATACAAGGAATACACCGAGAACGGAAGCAGCGAGACTGGCGGCGGCAGCAGCGGCGAGGATGGAGGCAGCAGCGAGACGACTACATACCCCAAGTGGAGCGAGCTTGAGGACAACCACGTCTTCAACGTCGGCGATTACTTCACGGACTACGGCAAGACCTACCACGTCCTCCGTCAGTTCCAGAAGATTTCGAGCTACCGCCCGCCCGCGCTCTCTGGGGACTTCTACGAGGAGGTCACCGCGTAAGCGGCGACCTCCTTCTCACAGAAGGGAGGAAACTGAATGACACAGAGAATCAAGATTTCAAGCTTCCTGCGCAACTACGAAGGCCACGCAGTAACGACCAAC